>OIFA01000046.1_pt1 | contig 108448 bp, 97 predicted proteins | sample 1581991 | NCBI WGS metagenome assembly OIFA01 (sample SAMN07501060, study PRJEB24779) | human gut metagenome | isolation source: stool | host: human infant | place: USA: Pittsburgh, PA
GTACCCCACCCCCCCTTTTTACGCGCACACGCAAGCCCGCACACCCAGCGGGGCTGACCGACCGGATACCCAGTCAACCAGCATTTCATGTTTCACATCACATACGCCGCGGTGAATAGCTATTATGAGATCGGCATTAAAGCCACCGACAACGAATGGAGACAGACATGAACTTTGACGATCTGAAGAACAAGGCGACCGACGCGGTGCAGAACTCCGGCAAGGCAGACGATGTACTGAACAACGTGTCGGAATCAGCCAAGAACGCCACCGACCACCAGTACGACGACAAGATCGACTCAGCGCGCGACGCGATCTCCAGCAAGATCGGCCACAAGGACGAAGCTGGCGCCGAGGATCCCCAGGCAGAAGCCAAGTAAGAACTTCACGTCGTAATTCGAGCTGGTAGGGCACAATGGTCTCGTGAATGAGAACCAGTCCCTACCAGCTTCGTGCATTATTGTGGCCGCAACACCGATCGGTGATGTCAACGACGCGTCGCCTCGGCTGTGCGCAGCCCTCCAGCAGGCAGATGTCGTTGCTGCCGAAGACACGCGCCGAGTCCGTGCATTGGCTTCGCGCCTCGGTGTCCACATTGCAGGATCTATCCTCGCCCTCCACGACCACAACGAGGGCGAGCGCGCGGGCGCACTCATCAGCCAGGCAAAATCAGGTGCACGCATCCTCGTCGTCTCCGATGCCGGCATGCCGACAGTCTCCGATCCGGGCTATCGCATCGTTCACGGAGCTATTGACGAGGGAGTACGCGTCACCGCCCTGCCAGGCCCTTCCGCTCCAGTAACGGCCCTCGCTGTGTCGGGTCTGCCATCAGACCGCTTCGCCTTTGAAGGATTCCTGCCACGCAAACAGGGAGAAGCTGAGCGCACCCTCAAGGAACTGGCACGCGACCCGCATACTCTGATTTTCTTCGAATCACCGCGCCGGGTTCATGCCACGCTGTCGTTGATGTCTGAGCACTTCGGTGGCGCCAGGCGCGCGGTCGTGTGCCGAGAGCTGACCAAAGTGCACGAAGAAATCATGCGCGGAACCCTGGCGGAACTGGTCGACGCTACGCAGGGCGACGTGCTCGGTGAGATCACCATTGTCGTTCAAGGCGCCTCTCAGAGCGTGAACGCACGGGACCATGTGCAGGCCGTCCTTGCCCTTGTTGACGAAGGTATGCGCCTGAAAGACGCTGCCGCTCAGGTCGCGGAAGCAACGGGTGCGCGCCGCAATGACCTGTACCGGGAAGCGCTGAAAGCTCGGTAGGAGGCTGTGCGGCGGCGCGGCTAGAACGTCGCAGCAGTGGATGCAAGCTGCTGCACGCCCTCGTCGTTCATGCGTTCACGAGCCTTGACACCAAGCTCTTCGCTCACCGGCGCCGTCAAATCTGAAAACACGCGAACCGTGAACTGCTCACGAACCGCATCGATTGCCGTATCGCACACGCAATGAGACTCAGCCAGTCCCACCACATCCACGTCAGTGATCCCCGCGTGGTGAAGTGCGTCGGCCAGGGTGGTGCCATCGTCTGCGACACCCTCGAACCCTGAATAAGCAGCCTCGTACTGGCCCTTCTTGACGGCAATGTCGACGGGAACATCACTGAGTGCCTGGTGGACTTCCGCATTCGGTGTGCCGGCAACACCGTGAGGCGGCCACGAGTCGACGAAATCCGGCTCGTCGGAAAAATGCGCACCTGGGTCAATGTGCCAGTCCTGGGTGGTCGCAATGAGGTCGTACGTATCCGGGTGGCTGCTCACAAAAACGGCGATACGCTGCGCAACCGCGTTGCCGCCCTCGACTCCGAGTTCACCGCCTTCGCAGAATGTCGGTTGGACATCGACGATGATGAGCGCGCGGGACACGGTTCCTCCTCATGATTCGGTGCATATGCGCACCTTTGTGGGTTGGTCTTAACTGTAGATGTACGGCAGCGAAAGTGCGAACCGACAGGCATGAAGCGCGCGCGAACATGGCTACCACATGCCGATCGCCCTGCAGCCGCACTTCAATGTCGTACACCGAGCCGAATTTGAATCAGAGCGCCTTGACATTGCGCGCGAATGGAACCTGGGTGTCTTCTCTTAATTCTCGCTGGCTTCCGGTTTCCTGACCGGTAAGTATCACCGCGGCGACAAGCTGGAAGGCGACCGAGCCGGAATGGTGGCTCCGTACGTGTCCGCTCAGGCGTTCGACGTGGTTGACGCGGTGACGCGCATTGCCCGCGATAAGGATGTGGCACCGGCTGCTGTCGCCCTCGCCTGGCTGATCGCGCAGCCCACCATTGCTGCACCGCTCGCCTCGGCACGTAACCTCGGGCAGCTCGAAGGCATCATGCAGGCCAGCTCCGTGGAGTTGAGCCAGGAGGAGATTGACGAACTGACGCGCCTGTCGGATGGGCTTTAGGTCACGACCGGCCCCGGCCCGTTCCTCACAGGCGGAAAATCAGTCTAGGCTAAGGGTATGAGTCGTATTCTGTCTGCCGTCGCGTGGCCCTACGCTAACGGGCCGCGCCACATTGGCCATGTTGCTGGTTTCGGTGTTCCCTCTGATGTGTTCTCCCGCTATATGCGAATGGCGGGGCACGACGTCCTGATGGTGTCGGGAACGGACGAGCACGGCACACCGATCCTGGTGGCGGCTGACCAGGAACACGTCACCGCCCGCGAACTTGCCGACCGCAATAACCGCCTGATTGTCGAAGACCTGCAGGCACTGGGCCTGTCCTACGACCTGTTTACGCGCACCACCACCGGTAATCACTACAACGTTGTGCGCGCCATGTTTGAGGTTGTCCGAGACAACGGCTACATGCTGGTGGAAACCACGCGAGGCGCAATCTCTCCCTCGACGGGACGCACCTTGCCGGACCGTTACATCGAGGGCACGTGCCCACTGTGTGGGGCCGAGGGAGCGCGCGGCGACCAGTGCGACAACTGCGGCAACCAGCTTGACCCGACAGATCTGATCAACCCGCATTCACGCATTAACGGTGAGACACCCGAGTTCGTCTCCACGGACCACTACTTCCTCGACTTGCCCTCTCTGGCCGCTGCGTTGTCGAAGTGGCTGGATGAGCGTGAAGAGTCCGGCACGTGGCGTCCGAACGTCATCAAGTTCTCTCAGAACTTCCTCAAGGAAATCCGGCCGCGTGCCATGACTCGCGACATTGACTGGGGAATCCCGGTTCCAGGGTGGGAAGACCAGCCCTCCAAGCGCCTGTACGTCTGGTTTGACGCGGTCGTCGGCTACCTGTCCGCATCGATCGAGTGGGCGCGCCGAAGCGGCGATCCTGACGCGTGGCGCAAATGGTGGAACGACGCGGAGGCGCTGTCCTACTACTTCATGGGCAAGGACAACATTGTCTTCCACTCGCAGATCTGGCCGGCTGAACTGCTCGGATACAACGGTGAAGGTGCGAAGGGTGGCGAGCCGGGTGACCTCGGGCATTTGAACCTGCCCACAGAAGTGGTCTCGTCTGAGTTCCTCACCATGGAAGGCAAGAAGTTTGCCTCCTCACGCGGCATTGTCATCTACGTGCGAGACATGCTCAGCCGCTACCAGCCTGACGCGCTGCGTTATTTCATCAGCGCGGCCGGCCCGGAAACATCCGACGCGGACTTCACGTGGACGGAGTTCGTGCGCCGAACCAATTCGGAGCTGGTGGCAGGGTGGGGCAACCTGGTCAACCGCACCGCATCGATGATCCACAAGCGCTTTGGTGAAATCCCGCAGCCCGGAGAACTCACCGACGATGACCGCGCATTGCTGGACGCAGTTGAAGCCGGCTTTGATGAGGTCGGCTCGCTCATCCGCACGCATCATCAGAAAGCCGCGCTGGGCCAGGCAATGCACCTGGTCGGCCTGGCGAACAAGTACGTGACTGATCAGGCGCCGTTCAAGTTGAAGGCCGAGGAGGAGCGCCCTCGTCTGGCAACAATCTTGTGGACACTGGCGCAGGTGGTGAGCGACCTGAACATTATGCTCAGCCCGTTCCTGCCGCACTCAGCCAACGACGTGGACACCGTGATGGGCGGCGAGGGCACCATCGCCCCCATGCCGCGCATCGATGAGGTTGAAGATCTGGACGTGACGAACGAGGATGGCTCACCGCGACGCTACCCGATTCTGACTGGCGACTACACGCATGTTCCTGAGTGGAAGCGCCATGATATTGAGGTTGGCCGTCCGATCGCCAAACCCGCGCCCGTCTTCCGTAAGCTTGACGACGCCATTGTCGACGAGGAGCTGGAGCGGGCTCAGGCCTGACAGTGCCGCGTAGCTAGCGGCCCTCTTTACGTGCCGTGACTACTGCCGCGACGATCAGTCCCAGGCCCAGCAGGATCAGTGATCCGATGAGCAGGATTGACATGTTGACCGTGGAATGAATTCCCACGATGAACACGAGGACTCCTGCCATGATGATAATTGCCGCCCAGATGAGCTGCCCAACGTTGACGGATGGAGGTGGCGGGGGCGGCAACGCGGGTGCCGCAGGATTTTCGCCTTGCTCGGCAGAGCGCCAGTCCGCGCTGTCGGGCAGCGCCTCAGTGTCGGTCTTCTCTGGTGTTGATTCGTCGCTCATTGCTGCATCCTTATCCATTGCTGCGTGAAGATGATTGAGCAGTGTCTCCTGACTGTGCGCCGCTTTGAGACAGGTCGCCGCTCTGGATCGTGTCACCGGAGATATCTGCAGGCGCAGACTCGATGATGGTGACGCTGCCGTACACATTGGTGATTTCCAGGTTGATCCCGTGCTGAGGAGACCAGAAGTCATTGCGGAATGCCAGTTCCTCTGACACGAACTGCACTTCCGGAATCCATGGGCTGGACACCCGGCCTCCTTGTGCATCCAGCCAGTAGTCCGAGCGGATCAGACCGACTGAGCTGTACAGATGAAACCCCACCGGCTGATTTTGACGCATCACGATCGTCACATCGCCACCAATATCGTCCAGACGGATCGTTTTGAGCACATCTGCCGGTGCCTGCGAAAGATCCAGAGTGAATGAACCGGTGTCCGATAACTGCGTCGCAGTCCAGTCGTATGTCACGGCCGTGTCTGCCTCTGCCATACCCGGTTCTTCGCTCTCCAGGGTCTGCAGGTATTGCTCCTGCTCGTATTCGGAGTAGCCCACAGCCAGCACAAGTGGAGAGCATACTGCCACAAGAACGGACAGGCAGATCAGCCATGGCGCGCGACGCCCTCGAAAAGCCGTGAACGCAAGAACTATGCCGAGCCCCACGAGAACGCTCGCTGTCAGAACCACGAACACGCGTACCGCATCCACGCCGCCCAGACCTTCCTGAACGACCAACGCGCACGCTGCTGCAAGAGCAAGGACAATGAGGCCGGTAATGGCCAGGTTCGCCGGCATCGGCACAGAGGGCGAGGCCGGTCGCTGCGCAGGTGGCACCGTCCACGGATTGTTCGGCGTGCCGGTGGCAGGAGATGGTGTTGGCGCACTCACAGGCCGAGGCGCGCTGGCGGGGACATAGCTGGATGGTGGCACATGTGGTAGCGCGCCTTTCTGATGGTTACGCGTGTACTGCACCGCACCGGCAATCGCCATAATGGTCAGGATGATCGCGCCAAGAATGACGAGTGGGTAGATCCACGGCACTGCAGCACTGGAAGCCAGTCCGACCAGAGTTGTCACCAGTGCGCCCGCAAACCCCACATCGAATGTGCCGAATCGGATCAGCTGTTCACAGTGAATACGGCCGTCGCGGTACTCAGGCAGGAAAGCCCATGCCAGTCCATAGGCAGGCAAGATGAAAACGGAACACAGCAATCCCAGAACAATCGCCATTGCTCGCACGAATGCCAGATTCCAGCCAGTGCGCGCAGACATGCCGGCGCATACGCCTCCGACCAGGCGATCCTCACCGCGAAACCAGCCTGACCGACGGATGGAATCGAAAAACGATGAGGACCCGGGATCGGTGAAGGGTGTGCCTGCTGAATAACTCATGAAAACTACTGTGGCAGACTGAGTCGTTCACATCCATCGGGGAGAGCCCTGATTCCCCCCTGAAAAGAAGCTGAGAATCACGGTCCGGAGCGGTTTTGATGCCAAGATAGAACAGTGACAGCAGCCAATCGTGAGCGCGACAACGGGTGGATTCCGCCTGCCCGCCATGACTCCTCACGTCCACCGCTGATCCGCGCCACACATTCCTCACAGGCCATGCCGCGTCCGATCCTGGCCGGCGTCTGCTCCGGCATCAGCGTCCATATCGGATTACATGTATGGATCGTCCGCGCGATCTGCCTGTTGTTGTGCACGGTGGGAATCGGCATTCTCCTGTACGTCTGGTTCGCCGTCACCATGCAGGTGGACCGCGGCAGGCGCACAAGCCGATCAGATGGCGCGCTCGCCACCCCTTTGACGCGATCGACCTTTTCAGCCCGATCCAAAGGCGTATCCGCCCAGCTGCTTGCCGCCGGACTGATCGCGATCGGCCTTGCCACTGTTCTGGCGATCCTCGTGGCACTCAACGTCGCCCAGGCCGTTGACATCCCTGCCATACTCGCCTCCATCGTCGGACTGGCACTGGTGTGGAGCCAGAGCGCCTCGCGTCGCAAGAAACTCAGCGCGCTGAACATCGTACTGATCGCCGCCGGCGTCGCATTCTTCCTGCTCGGCATTTTCGCCCTGTTCTTCGGCAGCACGTCACGTTTCCTGGTGACTCGCTCCCTGTTCGTCGGCGTGGTGCTGATCGGTGGACTGATCTTCGCGGTTGCTCCGCTGTGGCTGCGAGCCTCAACGAACCTGTCAGCGACACGTGAACAGCAGGTGCGCGACGCCGAACGCGCAGATATTGCCGCTCACCTGCACGATTCAGTCCTGCAGACGCTGACACTGATACGCGCTCACGCCCAGGATCCGACCCGCGTCTCAGCATTGGCGCTGCGTCAGGAACGCGAACTGCGATCCTGGCTGTACACGGGTCACCACGAAGTGTCCGACTCCTTTGCCGCAGCTCTTCGCGAGTCCGTTGAGAACGTCGAATCCCGCTACGGCGTCCCGATCGAGGTAGTAAGCGTGGGAGATTGCGTGCCCACCGTTCAGGCCCTCGCCCTGGTTGCCGCCACCACGGAGGCCGCCACGAACGCTGTGCGTCATGGTCGCCCACCGGTCACCATCTACGCGGAAGTCGGCTCAATCAGCCTTGATGTCTACGTGAAAGATCAGGGCGAGGGCTTCGACCTGGACACAATCCCTGATGATCGCCACGGCATCCGACACTCCATCATCGGCAGAATCGACCGGGTTGGCGGCACGGTGACGATCCGTCGCCTGTCATCTGGTACCGAGATCCACATGAGTGTCCCCATCGACGAGGGCGACGCTGCGCCTTCGGAGACCACTGAAAACTGAGAGGGAAGAACTGGTGAGTATTCGCATCGTCGTCATCGATGACCATCCTCTGGTGAGAGCAGGTGTGCGCTCCGAACTGGAAGAATCGGGCGCTGACCTGACCGTGGTGGGCCAGGCCGCTGATGTGGACGGCGCTGTTGCGGCCTGCCGTGATCTGCAGCCTGACGTGGCACTGCTGGATGTCCACTTGCCGGGCGGGCAGGGTGGTGGTGGCGCGGAAGTCGTGGCGCGTTGCGCAGATATCCCGCGGGTGCGCTTCCTGGCACTGTCGGTGTCAGATTCGCCCGAGGATGTGGTGAGCGTGATCAGAGCAGGCGCTCGCGGATATGTCACAAAGTCGATTTCACCTGGCGACCTGCTGGAAGCCATTAAACGCGTTGCGAGCGGGGACGCGGCATTTTCGCCCCGCCTGGCAGGTTTCGTACTTGACGCGTTCGGCACGCGTGAGGTGGCGGTCCACGAGGACGAACTGGATCTGCTTTCAGCGCGCGAGCAGGAAGTCATGCGCTTGATTGCGCGTGGCTACACGTACAAGGAAGTTGCAGCCGAGCTGTTTATCTCGGTGAAAACAGTCGAGACACACGTGTCAGCGGTGTTGCGCAAACTGCAGTTGTCGAACCGCAATGAACTGACCCGGTGGGCGGCTCAGCGTCACTTGATCTGACTAGTGGCTACGCGAAAAGCCACTGCGTGATGGTTGCCCACACGGGTGGGGCAGTGGTGGGGTCCACGAAAAGTGCGGGTTCCGACAGGCCAAGCTCGGCCTGTGCCTCCTCAGGCACGACGACAATGGCATACAGGCACGAAGGGACACCCAGCGTGATGATCATGTCTGTCGTTTCCCATTGGCGCACTCCTGCGGTGCTGAGATCCTCCCCACCGTCGTTCATTGCGGCAAGTGTGTCAGTTGTCAGCAAGTTCAGAGTCCACTGGCCAGACTGGAGCTCGCGCGCCAGCGTGCTGTCATCCCCTCCAGCCTGAGCAGCACCTTTCAGCACCTGGTCGCACCGAGTGCTGTCTGCTGAGTACAGCCCTTCCAGCAGCTCCACACTCATCAGGATCGGCCCCTCGTGAACAGAGGGGCGAGGCATAAGGTCGAGGAACTGTCCGACAACGGATGGAAGCTCTTCCGGGGGCAGAGCATAGAGGTGAACGCCGTCGTTGCTGTGCTTGGCGATCGTTGTTGATCTGGAGCTGATCCACGCTTCAACGGCCTGGGCTGAATGGGGGCGAACGTCGAGAGCCTGGAATCGAGAGCGCACCGAGTACGCTGCGTTGAGTGCCTCCAGAGCTGTGGGGGTCGGGTCGCCCGATTCGTCAAGGATATGAGCGTCCACCAGTGAATGATGAACAGCATCTGACAGTGGCTCGCCATTGATGATGAAGGATGTCAGTTCGTTCCATTCGTCTTCCGATATGACGAGGACGGGTCCTCCAGCGGTAGCCTGCACAGTTGCCATGAAACTATCCTTCGCGTGAGTGGTCGGTTGGCGCGGCCGGCATCGCCTCGAGGCTTGCACCAACGTTTTCGAAAAGTTCGTAGTGTGCGCCGTAGTCGCGGGTCGCGCACGACAGCGTTGCCGTGTAACCGCGCGGCTGGTCTGGATCGAGCCACGTGAACTGACGTATCGTGATGGATTCGTCATCGAGGATGTAGCACCCCAGGCGCGCGAAACCCTTCCATTTTTGCGTGGCGACTTCAGACAGGTCCAGCAGGACGAACCCTGGGATTTCGTTGAGCAATGCGTGCGTGGTGGTGTCTCGCCACTCCAGGTCGCCTAGGTCGTTGGGAACCGACGCGACGGTGATGACCAGGTTCGGTGCGTATACGCCACCGCCGCTGTTCTGCGTCTGCGCAGCGATGCAGTCGATTGCCGAGTCATTTCCCTGAGACTGTGAACCCGCCGGGTTGTCGGGTTTCACTTGCGTCCACCCCTCTGGAAGGAGGGCGCTGACGACATGCCCGTGAACTGTTGGAGAGCTGTCAGATGTCATGCCACTCATTGTGCATCGCTCCTTTGAGCATCGGTACCGGACTCAGTGGTGTGATCCACGCGCGAGGCTTTCAGAGCGCGCTGCTGTTCGTGCCATTCGGGATACATCTGTTTGGGAAGATCAAAGTTAAAGAAACTGAGAATGACGCCAATCATGGGAATAAAAATCAATGCCAGCATGAGTGCGGATAGCGGTTTGGAAAGTTGACTGTCCTGCAGATTGCCTGTGAGTGCCAGAACTAAAGAACCAGCGAAGAAGAAAAGAGCGATCGAAGGCTCGCCAAGGGCTATTGAGTTCTTAGAACCAAGCCACTGCGCCTGCTTGCGGAAAAAACGCCCTGGCCATGTGTCAGTGAACATAGCTAAAGCCCACATCACAGCCATCAGGATCCCAAAAATACATCCCAAGGCAATCAAGCCAGGATCCTCCTTTCAAATAGCCCGTCGTCACTCATGAGCTCAGTGGAATAGTTTGGAGACCAGTGACAGTGCACTGTCTCCCACCGCATCCCCAAACTTCGATGCCGCAAGTCCTCCGATTGCACCGCCGATGAGGCTGCCCGCGAGAATTCCAACGGGTCCACCAAACGTTCCGATCATACCGCCGATCTTCGCGCCAGCCGTAGCTCCAGCCCAGCTGCTGACACCACTGACAGCGGCGCGCGTACCGGCACGCGCGATACGCTCGCCTTCACCCATCTGAGGATTATGGGCATCGGCTTGATATTGCTCGTACCCCTTCAGTCCGGCACTGAGGACATTCATGCCCCTGCCGACCCACTTGGTGGCAGGATGCGAAAGAATTTTCGAGGCGCCCTTCGAAATCTTCGCAGCGGTACTTCCTGCCTGACCCGATTTTGCCACCCAGTTCTTCGCTTTGGTCATGGATGAAAGCCGCTCGAACGTGCCCATGCTCTTGGGGGAGACGAACTTGCCACCTGCCCCGCGTGGCGCGAAACGGAATCTTGAGTCCATCGGCAGCCACTGTGCGGCTTTACCAAGGTTCTTGGCGCGCGAGAAAGCCCAGGGTGCCAGAGCCAACCCAAGACCTGGTGGGAATAGGCTCTTAATGAGCTCTTCGAGGAAATTGAGTTGGTCTTCGCACGCACTATCCATTGTCTCGTGCGCTTCCTGCTCACTTTGACGCAGTTGGTAAGCAGTTTCACCCGCGGCGTTGTACGCCGTGACCTTCCTGTTGTACTCAGCAATTTCAGCAGGACTGGGGTCGCCAACGGGCGGAGTTGGTTCGTTGATCACGTCGCCCGTGACGATCAGACCATTGCCGGATGCTGTGCTTCGTGCTTGAGCAAAATCGTTGCGAATTCCTCTGATAGTGCCAGAAAACGTTGTCAGTGCTGTTGTGAATCTGCCCAAAGAATTTGCGCACTCGAGCAGAGAATCTATCGCTGTGCTGATCTTGTTGACAGACGCGTCATGTGTTTCGCCCTCCAGAGCATCACTGGTGGAGCGACGAACGTCCGAAAGGTTATCGACGTAGTCATCCAGTGAGTCTTTTGCTGCGTTCAGCGATGCGACAGATGAATCTATCTGCGACGGATCAGCTTCGACGCTGGTGTCAATTGCCATCTCAGTCTCATTCCCTTAGGGCTGCTGCGTGTAGGTTGAGGAAAATCGGCCTTGGTGTGTGGTATCAACGTGGACAAACGTCTTGATCGCCGTGTCCATGCCCGACGCGAATGTCTCGACCTGCTTGCCTGCTGCGGCGATGCTTTCCTGCAACGCTGTTGTGAAGGATGAACAGGCAGCGTCCGAACGCCCCGTTCCCTGTGGTGCGTTGAGCGTGATGCTGCGGATACTTGCGGCGGTTGAATGTGCCTCGCTGGCAGCCTTATGCGCCTCAGCGGTATCTACTACCAGATTCATACTTAGAGGCTACAGCGGGGTATTCGATCTTTCAATGGTGTGACTTAAACTACGGACTTCAGAGAATGTCAACTTCAATTGCCCCCTTGGAGTGATGTAGGTCATCTTGTTACGATGTGCACGCACCTAGTGACCGCGTAAAGGAGCAATGGTGAATACCACGTATCGTCGTCGCGTGGCTGCAGGAATTGCAGCCGGCACGTTTGTAACTTTAGGCTTCGGAGTAGCCGCACAGGCCGACACGGCGCAGTCAGATGCTGAGCCCATGTCGGCTTCTTCTGACTCACCAGCACCAGCACCGGCGTCGCCTACATCGGAGCGAGCCGCCCGGCAGAACAATATTGTGACTCTTGATCTGTACAAGCTTACAGACGTTCACGGTCATATCTCCCAGGTATCGAAGGACGGGAATGTGACCGAAGCCGGTCTTGCCGCTGTTGGCTGTTACCTTGACCAGGCCCGTGCAGCCAACACAAACTCGACGTTTACGCTGCTGGGCGACAACATCGGAGCAAGCCCCTACGTCAGCGGCTCGTTGAACGATAATCCCACAATTGAAGCTCTCAACCTTTTGCGCCCGGATGCCTCGACGATCGGCAACCACGAACTCGACATGGGCCAGGAGGTCTTCAAGCAGCGGGTTGACGGTTCAGCTGCCGACCAGTTCGTCCAGGCTCAGTTCCCCTACCTGGCAGCCAATGTCAAAGGGATGGGCACCTACCGTAATGATCAGGGCGAAGAAGTACCCTACCTGGGTGACACGAAGATTGTGAGCACGCCCTCCGGTGTCAAGGTCGCTTTCATTGGTGCGATAGCGCAGGACGTTCCCTACAAGCTCTCACCCAAAACCACTGAGGGCCTGACATTTGAAGACCCCATTGCGGCTGTTAACGACCTTGCAGGTTCCCTCAAGTCGAGCGGACAGGCCGACGTTGTGATCGCCATGCTTGACGACGACGTGAAGAACAACTTCCCGAAGATGGGGAAGAATGTCGACGGCCTCATGGGTGGTGACACGCACGTGCCATACGACTTCGACATGGTGGACGGAGCCGAAGGTAACAAGCTCTCAGCGGTGGCTTCCGGCTCGTACACCGACAACCTCGGCGTGCTGCACATCCAGTACGACACCGCGAAGAACACAGTTGTTGAATCCAGCGCGGACCTGATCCCCGCCAGCGAAATCGCGCAATGCGGCGAGGATCCTGACATCAAGGACGTCGTCACCAACGCTGAGAAGATGGCGAAAGAAAAAGGCCAGAGCGTTGTTGCCACAATCGCTCCCAACGCGAAGTTCTCACGCGGAGTCTTCGACAAGGCCGAGGGGGAGTCGGCCGGCCCCGGATCCAACCGTGGCATCGAATCAACACTGGGAGGTCTGGCTGCAGACGCAATGCGTCACGCCGTGACCACCCCTGACGGCGAACCCGTGGACATCGGAATGATCAACGCCGGTGGCCTGCGAGCCGATCTTCAGGCCAATGACAAGGGCGAAATCACCTACGCCTCCACATTCGCGGTCATGCCATTTTCGAACCAGATTGGATACGTGACCCTCAAAGGCTCTGACATTAAGCAGGCACTTGAACAACAGTGGAAGACCAACCTCAATTCGCAAAACTCCCGCCCGATGCTCAAGCTTGGCCTTTCCTCCAATGTCTCCTACACCTATGATCCCGCCAAACCGTACGGTGAGCGCATCACATCCGTCCTCGTCAACGGAGCTCCGATCGACGAGTCCGCCTCCTACACGGTGGGGTCGGTGACGTTCCTGCTCAGTGGCGGTGACAGCTTCGACGCCCTGACCAACGGCGGTGAACCGGTCATTTCACAGGGACTCGACAGGGATTACTTCAATGAGTACCTCAAGGCTCACGAGGGGGAACTGGCCCCTCGAGCACTTAAGGGATCAGTCGGCCTGTCACTGTCAGGTGAGGCGGTGCCGAACAACTCGGTTATCTCGATCGACCTGCGTGGACTGTCCTTCAGTGAAGGCCCGGGAATCACCGACACGGTCACCGTGAGTGCAGGAAGCCAGAAGGCAACCGCCAAGGTGAATAACTCACTGGTCGAACCTCAGGCCAATACGGAGGCCAGCATCATCACCACTGATGGTGCAGGTCAGGCTCAGGTTGAGCTGACTGCTCAGGCTGACTGCTCGGCGACCCCCGGACAGGTAGTCGAGCTGCCACTGACCGTGTCGACCGATGCCGGTGATGTTGTCACAGCGGCCAATGGCCTGGTTGTGCGCGTCTCCTGCCCGGCCGCCCAGCGTCCCGTTGAGGAGGGAAAGGCGCCAGCAGGTGCCCCTCAGACCGGTAAGATCGCGCGGACAGGTGCCACCGATTCAGTTGCGATTGCTGCCCTGGTCCTTGCCGGCGTGGGAGCTGCGCTGACGATGCGTCGCCACCGCGCCTAAGATCGCTGTCACATCCGCCCTGGGCATCGCGCGGGTACGGAAATGCCCGTGCGATGCCCTACAGTGGAGTCGATGAATCAGCGTTATTTTTCAACCAGACGGCCACGTATCGCCCTTCCGGACCTGGGATTCACCCAGGCGACAACGGAGCCTGACGCCGCCCTCGTCAATGACACAGATGTCGATGCGCTGCTGGACGGGCTGAACGATCAGCAACGCGACGCCGTCACCCACGAGGGCAGTCCGCTTTTGATTCTGGCTGGTGCCGGGTCAGGTAAGACGCGTGTGCTGACCCATCGCATCGCCTGCCTGCTGGAAACGGGGCGCGCACGCCCCAGTGAAATCCTGGCGATCACCTTCACGAACAAAGCGGCAGCTGAGATGCGTGAACGCGTGGCGAACCTGATTGGGCCTGCGGCAAGATCCATGTGGGTGTCCACATTCCACTCGGCGTGTGTGCGGATCCTGCGCAAGGAACACGCTGCGGCAGATTTGACATCAACGTTCACGATTTACGATGCGCAAGATTCGCAGCGTCTGATACAGATGGTGCTCAAAGCCGCCAACGTCGATGTCAAACGCTTCACGCCGAAAATGGTGGCCGCACGAATCTCTGACCTGAAGAATGAGCTGGTCGCTCCCGCCCAGTTCGAGGCGAACGCGCCCAACGATCCGATCTCGCAGGTTGTGGCGGAAGCGTATGTCGAATACGACAAACGACTGCGCCAGGCTAATGCCCTCGATTTTGATGATCTGATTTCGCGCACAGTAGCCCTGCTGCGCGACAAACCCGCCGTCGCTGAGCACTACCACCGACGTTTCCGTCACATCCTGGTCGACGAATACCAGGACACGAACCACGCGCAATATGTGCTGGTTCGACTGCTCACCGGCAGTGGCGATGACGGTGTCGACAGCGCGGAGCTGACAGTTGTGGGTGATTCGGACCAGTCGATCTACGCGTTTCGCGGCGCCACGATCCGCAACATCGAAGAATTCGAACGCGATTTTCCCGGTGCCCGCACGATCTTGCTGGAACAGAACTACCGATCCACGCAGAACATTTTGTCCGCAGCCAACGCCGTCATTGCCCGCAATCAGGGCCGCCGCCCGAAGAATCTGTGGACCGCTCACGGTGACGGGGCGCCGATCGTGGTGGCCGCACTGGACAGCGAATATGACGAAGCGCGTTTCCTCATCAAAGAAATCCGTCGCCTGCACGATCAGGGAATTGACGAGGGTGACATCGCGGTGTTTTATCGCACGAACGCGCAATCACGTGCCTTGGAAGAACTCCTGGTCCAACAGGGAATCGCCTACCGCCTGGTGGGTGGCACGCGCTTCTACGAACGCAAGGAAATCAAGGATGCGATCGCCTATCTGCAGGCCGTGGTCAACCCCGACGACACGGTGTCGCTGCGGCGGATCCTCAACACTCCGCGCCGCGGCATCGGTGCGCGCGCCGAGGGTGCATTGCTGGCGCACGCAGACCTGTATAACGTGTCGCTGGGTGAAGCGATTCGACACGTCTGGGTCCACGCAGGCAGTCCCGCTGGTGAAGGGGAAGGGATCGAGATCCCTGAAACAGAAGAAAAGTCAGCAGCGGAATCTGCCGGCGCCCCTGTCCCGTCCGTTCAGGGGCTTACCCCGCGGGCATCTGCATCTGTCGCAGGTTTCTGGGGGCTGCTTGAAGCCGCACGCGCACTGGACAGGGCCGGCGCGCCGCCAGCCGATATTCTCGACGAGATCCTTGACCATTCCGGCTACCTTGCCGAACTCAAGCGCTCAGATGACCCTCAGGATGCATCGCGCGTGGAGAACCTGGCTGAACTGCACACTGCTGCCACGACGTTCCGTCAAAGTGAACCGGAAGGAACGCTGCTCGACTACCTCGAACGCGTCTCACTGGTGGCTGACTCCGACCAGGTGCCGTCCGATGAGGAGCGTGGCGGCTTTCTGACGCTGATGACCGTTCACACCGCCAAGGGCCTGGAATTTCCCGTTGTTTTCGTCACCGGTATGGAGGATGGCATCTTCCCGCACCAGCGCTCCCTGGGCGAAGAAGCTGAACTTGAAGAGGAACGCCGCCTCGCGTATGTGGCGATCACGCGAGCCCGCTCACGCCTGTACCTGACGAGGGCGGGGCAGCGTTCCGCCTGGGGCACACCGCAGGAATTTCCGCCCTCACGCTTCCTGGATGACATTCCGCCCGAGCTGATCGATGAGCGCTCCTCCATGACATCGACAGAACGCCTGCGTCAGGTGCACCGACAACGCACCGACCGGTACGGTGACGCTGATGCGGCACCGGCATTCGGGTCAGGGCATTCAAATCTGAGGAGCGCTGCTTTCCGCCTTGCGGGTCGGCGCGCTGTCCGAATGGGAGTTCCACCGGCTCAACAGGCGGAGCCTCCCTCGGACACGACGTCGCTGGTACTGAAGACCGGTGACGTGGTCGAGCATGCGACGTTCGGACGTGGCACCGTGCTGAGCGTGGAAAACAGTGGGGCGCGGGCCGTGGCGCGTATTGACTTTGCCGGCCGGACGAAGAATCTGCTGATCCGAATGGCTCCGCTGACGAAGATTTCATAGGAATTTTGTCCAAAGGGTAGGACTGAAGGCCTCCTTCACGGTAGTCTGAAGGCGATGTCTCGATGTCAAGGCAATTTGTGGCGTCGAAGAAGATCGTGCGAATACTGAAAAGGAGACAGGCGTGGACCTATACGAGTACCAGGCGAAGGAACTGTTCAAATCGCATGACGTGCCAATCCTGCCGGGTATCGTCATCACCGAGGCTGACCAGGCAGTTGACGCTGCGAACACGTTGAACGCTGACCTTCTCGTCGTGAAAGCGCAGGTGAAAACGGGCGGCCGCGGGAAAGCCGGTGGCGTCAAACTGGCTCGCAGCGGCGACGAGGCCCGCGAACATGCCAGCAAGATTCTCGGCATGGACATTAAGGGGCATACCGTCAATACGGTGATGATCACCGCCGGATGCGATATTGCCGAGGAATATTACTTCTCCATCTTGCTCGATCGTGCGAACCGTCAGCACCTGGCGATGTGTTCACGTGAAGGCGGCATGGACATTGAAACCCTCGCCAGGGAGCGCCCCGAAGCACTGGCCCGCGTTCCCCTGGATGCGCAGCGCGGCATTGACGAGGACGTTGCGCGCGACATCCTGACTCAAGCAGGATTCGAGGGCGACACGCTCGAAAAGATCGTGCCCGTCCTGGTCAAGCTCTGGGACACCTATCACGGCGAAGATGCCACGCTGGTGGAAGTCAACCCGCTCGTCCTGACACCAGAAGGCGACGTCATCGCGCTGGACGGCAAAGTCACGCTCGATGACAACGCGCGCTTCCGTCATGCCGAGCATGAACAGTTCATCGATACTGCAGCTGAAGACCCTCGCGAAGCAATGGCGAAAGCTGCGGGCTTGAATTATGTGCGACTGCAGGGCGAAGTCGGCATCATCGGTAACGGTGCCGGCTTGGTGATGTCCACCCTCGACGTTGTTGCGCTCGCAGGTGAGGAATACGGTGTCAAGCCCGCGAACTTCCTGGACATCGGCGGCGGAGCGTCCGCTGACGTGATGGCCAGGGGCCTGGATGTCATCCTCGGAGACGAACAGGTGCGCGCCGTGTTCGTCAACGTGTTCGGTGGGATCACTGCATGCGACCAGGTGGCGCAAGGTATCGTTGAAGCACTGTCGATCCTCGGTGACAACGCCACGAAGCCGTTGGTGGTGCGCCTTGACGGAAACCGCGTTGATGAGGGACGCGAAATCCTCCAGCAAGCCAGTCACCCGTTGGTCCACATGGCACACACCATGGACGGAGCAGCCCGCATGGTGGCGCAGCTGGCTGCCGGCGTCGAGCCCGACCCTGAAGACACATCCGATCCGGCCGCCCCGCTGGCCTGAAACCTGGAAGCACAAGGAGACTTCTCATGTCGATTTTTCTTGACTCACACTCACGCGTCATCGTCCAGGGCATGACCGGATCAGAGGGACGCAAGCACACCCAGCGCATGCTCAACTCGGGCACCGCCATTGTCGGCGGCGTCAACCCGCGCAAAGCCGGACAGTCCGTGACATTCGATGTCCAGGGATACGGGCCGATGGCTGACCAGGTCACCGACGGCCCTGTCGACATCCCTGTGTTTGGAACGGTTGCAGAAGCGGTGAAGGAAACGGGTGCCACAGTATCCGCCATTTTCGTGCCGCCGGCATTTGCGAAAGACGCTGTACTCGAAGCTGTCGATGCCCGCGTGGAGACGGTCGTGGTCATCACTGAAGGCATCCCGGTCGCTGACTCCACGGAGTTCGTGGCTCGCGCACGTGAAGCGGGCGTGCGCGTGATCGGACCGAACTGCCCGGGCATTATCAGCCCCGGACAGTCGAACGTCGGCATCACCCCGGCAGATATTACCGGCCCAGGACGGCTGGGACTGGTGTCGAAGTCAGGCACACTGACCTACCAGATGATGTTCGAACTGCGTGACATCGGCTTTACCACCTGCCTGGGAATCGGTGGTGATCCGGTTATTGGCACCACGCACATTGACGCGCTCGAAGCCTTTGAAAATGACCCCGACACCGAATTGGTCGTCATGATTGGTGAAATCGGTGGCGACGCGGAAGAGCGCGCAGCTCAGTGGATTTCCGAACACATGACCAAACCGGTGGTGGCCTACGTTGCCGGTTTCACGGCTCCGGAAGGCAAGACGATGGGGCATGCCGGCGCGATCGTGTCTGGATCTTCCGGCACGGCCGCGGCGAAGGCTGAAGCACTCGAGGCCGTCGGCGTGCGGGTGGGTCGTACACCTTCCCAAACTGCCATCATCGCTCGCGAGATTCTGCAGAAATAACATCCGGTCGTGCACCGCTGATCGTGAATGAACTTTCTCATGGTCGGCGGTGCACCTCCATGTGTGGGCGCGGATGCGAGACGATGAAGAACGATGACGCACTCACCTGACTCTTCCCCATCGCAGCGCCCTGACAGGCAGCGCGCAGAAGCGGACCTGTCCGCTGATGAGATCCCAACCGAGGTGGTTGGCGCGTGGCTTGAGGAGGAAGACCGTGAAGCCGGTGCGTCGCTGATTTTTGTGCCGGCTCACGATGAGGCAGACAGTGATGATGAACCCGAATTGGATAATTCGGAAAAAGAAACTGAACGCCTCGACCTTGACGGAACCGATGAATCGGCACCTCAGGTGCACGACGAGGAACCTCACACCACTCGCACCGCCGTGCGGCGACGCACGATCCGCATCGCACTGCCTGACGGGTGGGCACGCTCCGGCCTGGCCGGCATTGAGGCGGCCCTGATCGGATGGGCGTTCATGATGGTCGTGACGCTGGTGGGGTACTGGTTCGTCTCGCAGAACCCCTGGCTGGCGTCGACCAGCTGGGACGATGCTCGGGCAGTGGGTGGTGACCTCTGGGCTGCGACGCTGGGAGCGCCGATCACGGTGGGGCAGAGCGACATCCTCGCCATTCCGACACTGCTCGGAGCGCTGCTGATCATCATTTTGCGTGTTCTTCTGCTGCCGGGACGGGATTTTCCTGCCGCCGCGCAGTGGATGGCTGTCCCCACGTTTGCAGTCACGGCGCTCATTACAGCTGGAGCGTCCTCGGCTCACATCAACGTGTGGCGCGCACTGCCCGGTGCGCTCGTCATTCCGCTTCTGGCAGCGACCTGGGCGGTAGTTGCTGCTCGACACACGTGGACATGGCCCACGATTTCATCTGAACGGCGCGAATCGTTGACATGGCTGTGGTCAGGGCTGCGCCTTGGTCGCGTTGCCGTGGCACTGACAGTGCTGTTCAGCCTGATCATGAGCGCCGTGTCAATCCTTGTTTCTCTTCAGCGTATCTCCGGTATCCACGAACTGCTCTTTGCTTCGACCAAGGACACGGTCATCATCAACATTGTTCAGGCCTTGTTTGCTCCGTCGATCATGGCATGCGCACTGGCGTGGATCGCGGGGCCTGGTTTCTACGTGGGTGCCGACGCCCTCCATTCAGCGGCGAACGCGCCTGTTGCGCCGATTCCGGCGATCCCGATCCTTGCGGCCGTCCCACAGACAGCTCCGGGCCACTGGGTGGCCTGGGCGCTGGTGGGAGTGGGAATCCTGCTGGGCGCATGGGCGGCGTGGCGGCATCGTATGACGCACCTGTGGAAGCAGGCGGCTGCGATGGGAGTGGCCACCGTGATCACTGCGCTCGTCATCGCAGCATGGCTTGCCTCGTCGCGCATGTCGTTGGGGTCGACCCGTCTGAGTGTCGTTGGCCCGCGCGTGTGGTGGAGCGTGCTGTTCGTCGTACTGGAAGTGTGCATGGTCGCGCTCGCGGTGTCCCTGGCAGCACATCCGACCACGATCGCGTGGGTGCGCCGAGCGGCCGCAGCTTTGACGGCGTGGACGAAGGCGCGTATTGCCGCATGGAAGGAGAATCGCGCCCAGTCATCGACGAGGGAGACGCCCCTTCCAGCTCCTGACCTGAATGAAGCCGGCGAAGAGACGCCGGAGGAAGAGGAAACGGCGCTGGAAGAAGAGGCGACAGAAGAACTGCCCGCTCCTCCGCGTGCTCCGGATGCCCGCATGGAAGCACTCAAAGCCAGCGCTGCGCCCACGGAACCCATCGCCGTGTCAGACAATACTGACAACAGTGACGAAGATCTGAAAGATCACAGCTAGTCGCATATCCGGCGCCGCCCTCGTACACTAAAAGAGGCCGCAACTGGCGAGGGTGGAGGACCACCGGGAAGCGGCTGAAGCAGCCTCGCACGGCGCCGCCCGCCTGGGCGCTGAGGACCGACCTTGAACCCCCTTGGAGGAAGAATTGTCAGTCCGTTTGGATAACCTCGAACCCGTTGATGTCCGCCCGATCCGCAGAGCACTGATCTCCGTTTACGACAAGACCGGCCTGGTTGACCTGGCTCGCGCACTCGCTGATGCTGGCGTCGAAATCGTGTCCACCGGTTCAACTGCACAAAAAATCCGTGACGCGAAGATTCCTGTGACGCCCGTGGAAGACGTGACTGGTTTCCCCGAGGTGCTGGAAGGCCGCGTCAAGACGCTGCATCCGAAGATCCATGCCGGCATTCTCGCTGATCAGCGCAAAGCCGATCACCGCCAGCAGCTCGAAGACCTGGGGATCGCAGCATTCGACCTGGTGGTATGCAATCTGTACCCATTTGAGGACACGGTTGACTCGGGCGCAGGATTCGACGAATGTGTTGAGCAGATTGACATCGGCGGCCCGTCGATGGTGCGCGCTGCTGCGAAGAACCATCCCTCCGTTGCCATTGCTACCAACCCGGAGCAATACGACGCGGTGATCGACGCTGCACGCTCTGAGGGATTCACTCTGGAGGAGCGTCGCGAACTGGCAGCGGCCGCATTCCGTCACACAGCAGATTACGACGCCGCCATCGCTGACTGGTTCGAAGACGAACTGGATGCTGACCTTGATGTTGACGAGTCGGCTGAAGCCGATGACGTTGATGACGCACAGTGGCCACCGGTGCTGGTCTCTGCTTTCGAACGCCTCCACACCTTGCGTTATGGCGAAAACCCGCATCAGGATGCCGCCGTATACGGCGACATCGTCGAGCTGATGGGCGAGGGCGAAGTTGACGTTGAGTTTGACGAGCCAGGCGATGAACAGGACGGCGACGACACGACCCAGGACCTGCTGCCTGGCATCGCGAACGCGCGCCAACTGCATGGCAAAGCGATGAGCTACAACAACTACACCGATGGTGACGCAGCACTGCGCGCAGCATTTGACCATGACGAGCCGTGCGTGGCCATCATCAAGCACGCGAACCCGTGTGGGATCGCCATTGGCGCAGATGTGGCGGAAGCACACCGCAAGGCGCATGCATGCGATCCTGTGTCAGCATTCGGCGGAGTGATCGCAGTCAACCGTGAGGTCAGCGTCGAACTGGCCAGGCAGATCAAACCGATCTTTACCGAGGTCGTCCTGGCGCCCTCCTACGCCGAAGGCGCACTGGAAGTACTGGAAACGAAGAAGAACCTGCGAATCCTGCAGGTAGTGCCACCGGTACGCGGAGCCCTGGAGTTCAAGCAGATTTCCGGGGGACTGCTGGTGCAGGAACGCGACGACATTGACGCTGACGGTGACGATCCGGCGAACTGGACTTTGGCGGCAGGCGAGCCGGCCGATGAGGCAACACTGCGGGACCTGGAGTTCGCATGGCGCACCGTGCGAGCCGTGCGGTCGAACTCAATCCTGCTGGTTCACGACGGAGCAAGCGTCGGGGTTGGCATGGGGCAGGTCAACCGCGTGGACTCCTGCCGTCTGGCGGTCGAACGCGCGAACACGCTGGGTGGTCGCACAACAGGTGACGCCGCTGCTGACAAGGTGGATTCGGCGGGCGGTGCACGCACGGCTGATGTGGTCGCTGACGAGCCGGAGCGTCGCTCCGAAGGTGCCGTTGCCGCCTCGGACGCATTCTTCCCGTTTGCTGACGGCCTCCAGGTGCTGATCGATGCCGGCGTGAAAGCTGTCGTTCAGCCCGGTGGATCGATCCGCGACAACGAGTCGATCGAAGCGGCACAGGCCGCTGGCATCACGATGTACATGACGGGAACCCGTCACTTCGCGCACTGACAGGCGCTCAACGATCTGCATATGCGGGGTAGAGTCAGCTCTACCCCGCAATGTAGATGGGGCTGTCTTCGCACGCATGGGCCTGCCTCCTCATAATGGAACGCAGACCGACACGTCAACGTGAGGAGCTTAGTCCATGTCCACGGTTGCCAAACGAATCATCATCGCCCTGGTGGCACTGATTGTTGTCGCCGCTGCGATGCTTGGAGTCGCTGTCGTCAGGTGGGGACCCAACTTCGGTATTTGGCTGACTGAGCCCAGTCCACAGCGCTACGGTGAAGTCGCCCTCGGCCATCTTGACCAGGGAATCAACGCATCGTCCGAAGCCTGGCAGGATGAGCGCCCACGAGTCGAACAGGCAATCAGCGAAGCCACCAGCATTGACGAGGTCGACGCTGTCCTGTCCGATGCCGTCAAAATTGCGGGAACGAAGCACTCATTCCTCATGACGGCGGACGAAGCGCAAGAAGCCGTCGACGAGTACGAAGCGCCGAGCGTGGAAGAAAACGACGGTGTCGTGACTGTTCATATGCCCGCGTTTATGGGCACACCCGACCAGGGCAGCGAGTACGCGCAAACTATTGCGCAAGCTGTGTCCGGAGCGAATGTGTGCGCGGCGGTGATTGACCTCAGTGAAAACGGTGGTGGCGACATGGGGCCGATGATTGCCGGTATCTCGCCACTGATTCCTGACGGTCCCGTGTCCTACTTTGTTACGGGCGGAGGCGAAAGCGCCGTCATGTTGGAGAGCGGGAAGGTCAGCGGCGGCGGAAGGCCCACGACCGTTGACATCACGGAAAAGTCAGAGGTGCCGGTCGCGATTGTCACCGGTGAACACACTGGCAGCTCCGGTGAGCAGGCTTTGCTCGCTTTTAAAGGCGTACCGAATACGCGCGTGTTTGGCCAGCCGACCGCAGGATATGCCACGGTCAATACACCGTTCCCGCTGTATGGAGGAAAGCAGCTTGTGGTCACAGTCGGCGTGACGAAAGACCGCATGGGAACGACTCACGCGGAAGATCCGATCGCACCGGATGTGACGATGGAACCGGCTCAAGCGGTGAACGCGGCAACGCAATGGGCGCGCGACCAGGGTTGTCAGTAGATCGCTCAGCGTTGCCCTGCCGCGAACTCGCCTGTATTCACGTCGATGACCATGCGTTCAGGTCCGGCAATGGCGGGCTCAAAACGCATGATCCAGGACCAGTCCATGCGCATCTGGCCGTCACTGAAACCGGGGACAGTGTGGTCGTTTTCGACGGGGTTATTGTTCTCGATGAGGTAGTGCGCCATGATGCGGGCGTGCGCAACGATGTCGTTGGGATCGAGGGTGTGGAAATGGTATTGCAGGTCAGGAAATCCGAAGTAGCCCAGTCCCAGCGTATCCATCAGGTATGTGCCCGAACCCGCGTTGAAGATGCGCACTTTTAATGCTTCGGTCATGAAGAGGGAAAGGCTGCTGTCGTTGGTGTTGAGCAGATCGTCGCGAGTTGCGAGGGCGCCGGTCATCTGGAAAAAGATCGCCTCGCACTGCGGATAAGCGGTGAGGAGGCCTGCGGCAAAGTCCATGATCAAGGTGGCGCGCTCGATGGGAGGCAGAGGCCCGGCGTTCATGTCGCCGGCAAGAATGGTGAAAGGCCTCTCAGCGAAGATCTGGGCGGGATTGTCGTATTCGTACAGCTGGATCATCACGTCGTCGGGAATATCGATCGGACCGGAACCGCCGTGCAGAACGTTGAGGGTTGCCGGCATGGCAGCATCGCGGAAGCGAGCAATGTGGGCCGTTGCGGCGAACAGGCAGCCCTTTTGATCAGCATTGATGACATCGAGTGGTCCGACGAAGTTCGGCAGGACATTGAGCAGCTGGCGGGGGTCGATGGCGGGAGGTTCGCGGAACAAGAGGCGCATCAGGCACGGTTGGGGGTCGTTCATACCATGTAGCATGACGCAGAAAGATGAACTGCGTTCGACAATGCGATAACAAAAAGAGAACGGCCTTGATGTTCTAATTTACCGACTGTAATATTTGGGTATTATCTGCCGTGAAAGGACAATGATGACTGACGCTGCTTACCCATTCCAAGATGCTGCTTTGTCGACCACTGAACGCGTCGACGACCTGCTGGGACGCCTGACGGTTGAAGAAAAAGCCGGACAACTGACCCAGTACTTCTACCTCGCTATGGCGTTGAACCAGCAGGACGGCGCGCCCGCTGACGGAGAAGATGCGAACACAGCCCAACGCGCGATGGTGGAAAAAGCGATTAAAGCGGGGCGGGTAGGATCACTCCTGTTCGTCAACGAAGCCTCTGAGACGAACCGGCTGCAGAAACTGGCGATTGAGCACCATCGTTTCGGAATCCCATTGATCTTCGGCTACGACGTCATCCACGGTTTGCGTACCATCTTCCCGGTGCCACTGGCAATGGCAGCAAGCTGGGATCCTGACAGTGCCTCGGCCGCCCAGCGCATCGCAGCACGCGAGGCGCGTTCAGTCGGTATTCACTGGGCATTTGCACCGATGGTCGACATTGCACGCGACCCGCGATGGGATCGCATCATTGAAGGAGCAGGTGAAGATCCCTACCTGGGTGGTGCGATGGCTGCCGGACAGGTGGCAGGCTTCCAGGGCGGTGCGGGTGCGGACGACGCTGTGCCAGGTGACGCCATCCTTGCCGGTCCCAAGCACTTTGCCGGCTACGGTGCGGCTCGCGGCGGCCGCGACTACGAAGACGTCGACCTGTCCGATTCAGAACTTCACAACGTGTATCTGCCTCCTTTCCGTGACGCTGCTGCCGCTGGCGCACGCAATATCATGAGCGCGTACATGGATCTGAACGGCGTGCCTGCCTCGGGCAACAAGTGGTTGCTGACCGACACGCTTCGCGACGAATTCGGCTTCAAGGGGTTCGTTGTGTCTGACGCGAACGCTGTCCACTCGCTCACCGTCCAACACTTCGCCAAGGACCTGCCCGATGCGGGCGCGCGAGCCGTCAACGCCGGTCTTGATATGGAAATGGCGATGTTCGAGGCCGCATACGAGCACCTGCCCGAAGCGGTAGAGGACGGACGTGTCTCGATGGAGGTGCTGGATGAAGCTGTCCGTCGCGTACTGCGCGCCAAGTTCGACCTTGGCCTGTTTGAACATCCATATGTTGACGAGGGAGACGCTGCCGCAACCCTGTCCACACCTGAGCATCGCGACGCAGCACAGCACGCTGCTGAACGCACATTCGTGCTGCTGAAGAACGAACACTCCACGCTGCCGCTCAAGGCAGACAAGACGTCTTCCATCGCAGTGATCGGTGAGCTGGCCAACGCACGGCGAGACCCACTGGGCCCATGGTGCTTCAAGTACGACACCGATGAAACAGTGACGATCCTGGACGGTATTCGCCAGCGCGCCGGTCAGGATGTGAACGTTGAGTTTGATCCTGGCGCGGGAGTAGGGGAGCGCCTCTATCCCTCGATGTTCGACGATAATGATGCGGTCGTGGATCGCACCCCCGAGGACTGGGATGATGATGCGCACATTAACGCCGCCGTGGAACTTGCTGCACGCAGCGATGTTGCGGTCGTGGTGATCGGCCAGCATCAGAACCAGATCGGTGAGAAGGCCTCCGTGTCCACCTTGGAGCTCCAGGGGCGCCAACTGGAGCAGCTTCAGCGTCTGGCAGAGACGGGAACCCCCCTCGTTGTCCTGTGTATGTCGGCCCGTCCGCTGGACCTGACTTGTGTTGATAGTCATGAGGGCGTCGGTGCGATCATGCAGATCTGGTATCCGGGGACGCGTGCAGGTGCAGCCGTGGCAGCCGCGCTGTTTGGTGATGTCTCACCTGCCGGTCGTCTGCCGATCACATGGCCACGCAACGTGGGACAGGTGCCGATGGTCTACAACCACTACCGTACGTTCCAGCCCGAAGGCGCAGGTGAGCGTTACTTCAACGAGCCGAGCACGCCGCTCTACCCGTTCGGATACGGCTTGAGCTACGCGTCATTTGAGTATTCGAATCCGCGTTTGGATCGTGACCAGATCCGCGTCGGTGAGACAGCCACGCTCAGCGTTGACGTCACGAATACCGGGGATGTGGATGCCGACGAGGTTGCCCAGCTGTACATCCACCAGTGCTACGGCACGTCCTCGAGGCCTTTGCGTGAGCTTAAGGGATTCTCACGTGTGAGCATCCCGGCCGGTGAGACTGTGACGGTGACGTTCCCCCTCGGCCCCGATCAACTGCGGTACTGGAGCGCGGTCACGAAGGACTGGCTCCAGGACGCCACGCGCATCGAACTGTATGTGGGTGGTGATTCCAACGCGCCTTTGGCAGGTTCGCTGACGGTGACGCAGTGAGTGTGGCGCATGGGTCGTCCGTACGGCTACGATGAGCCTGTGAGCACTGAAAATCGTCCTGTTCTTGTTGTTGACTTTGGCGCCCAGTACGCGCAGCTGATTGCGCGTCGTGTCCGTGAGACCTCTGCGTACTCGGAGATCGTGCCGCATACGATGCCGGCCGTTGAGATGCTTGCGAAGGATCCGGCAGCGGTGATCCTGTCCGGCGGCCCGTCATCTGTGTACGCGGACAACGCGCCAACGTTTGACGCTGAGCTGTTCACGTCAGGCGTCCCAGTGCTCGGCATTTGCTATGGGTTCCAGGTCATGGCGAAGGCTTTGGGCGGCACCGTCGGCAAGACGGGAACGCGCGAATACGGCCATACGTCGCTCACGATTGACGAGGGCGCCTCCAGCGCACTGCTTGCTGGCACTCCGGCAGAACAGTCCGTGTGGATGAGTCACGGTGATGCGGTGCAGCAGGCGCCGGATGGTTTCACTGTGACGGCCAGCACGCAGGAAACACCTGTTGCCGCGTTCGAGGATCAGTCGCGCCGGCTCTATGGTGTGCAGTGGCACCCTGAGGTGCATCACAGCGAGTTTGGCCAGAAGCTCATTGAGAACTTCATTCACGAGTGTGCGGGTATTGGCACTGATTGGACTCCCGGGTCGATTATTGATGATCAGGTGGCGCGTATTCGTGAGCAGGTGGGCGATGCGCGCGTGATCTGCGGTCTGTCCGGGGGCGTGGATTCCTCGGTTGCTGCCGCGCTGGTGCACAAAGCGGTGGGCGATCAGCTGACGTGTATTTTTGTTGATCACGGGTTGCTGCGTGCGGGTGAGCGTGAGCAGGTCGAGCATGATTACGCGGGCACGATGGGGATCCGCGTGGTGACGGTGGACGAGTCGGAGCGTTTCCTGAATGCTCTGGCTGGCGTGAGCGACCCGGAGCAAAAACGCAAGATCATTGGCCGCGAGTTCATTCGTTCTTTCGAGGCTGCGCAATTGAAACTGGTGCGTGAGGCCGGTGAAGAGGGCGCGGAGATCAAGTTCCTCGTACAGGGCACGCTGTACCCCGACGTTGTCGAATCTGGTGGCGGCGAGGGTGCTGCGAACATCAAGTCGCACCACAATGTCGGCGGACTGCCGGAGGACTTGAACTTTGAGCTGGTGGAGCCGCTGCGCACGCTGTTCAAGGACGAGGTGCGCGCCATTGGCCTGGAACTGGGCGTGCCGGAGAACATTGTGTGGCGTCAGCCGTTCCCCGGTCCTGGCCTGGGAATCCGCATCATTGGTGACGTGACGCGCGAACGCCTGGAGATTCTGCGCGCCGCGGATCAGATTGCCCGTGAAGAGCTGACCGCTGCCGGGCTGGATCGTAAGATCTGGCAGTGTCCGGTGGTGTTGCTGGCGAATGTGCATTCGGTTGGCGTGCAGGGCGATGGCCGCACCTATGGCCATCCGATTGTGCTGCGCCCCGTGTCGTCCGAGGATGCCATGACGGCCGACTGGTCACGTGTGCCGTTCGATGTGCTGGCCCGCATCTCCAACCGCATCACCAACGCGGTGCCGGAAGTCAACCGCGTTGTCCTGGACGTGACCAGCAAGCCGCCGGCAACGATTGAGTGGGAATAGGGAAATAGCCCATTCCATCTAGTCTCATCCAGCACGTCTAGTCGCGGTGGCTGGCAACTAGTGCCCTGTATTGGACAAAGCCACCGGGACTTTTGAGGAGTGACAAATGAGAATAAGCTCTGGAATTTTCGGATTTCGGGGCTATTTCATGAGCGTTAACCTGCGGAAATGCTCTTCATACAGCGATGTGAGCGTGACTTACTGCTTCTCAATTACCAGTTGTACATTTGTGCTGAATATTAGATAATATTAAGCGCGTTAGTACGCATGTGAGAGGAGAAGAGACGGACGCTCTGTTGGACATAGCCACGAACTGCAACGGCTACATCACCAGCGCTCAGGTGACGGACGCCGGAATTCCCAGACGCAAGCTCACAGAAGCCGTGCGCGCCGGTGAGCTCGTCCAGGTGGACCGTGGTCTCTATGCGCTTCCCGACGTGTGGGAGGATCCCCTCTACATAGCTCAGCACCGCTTCTCGCGCGGCATTTTCTCGGACGACACGGCGCTCTTCCTCCACGGCATGACCGATCGCGCGCCCTTCGCCCTGACGATGACCTTCCCCAGGAGCTACAACGCGACCGCGGCCAAGGCAGCCGGCATCGCATGCCGCACCTGCGCCGACGACGTCCTAGGCCTCGGTCTCTGCGATATCCAGACGGAATACGGCAACATAGTCAGGGCGTATGACGTCGAGAGGACGCTCTGCGACATTGTTCGCGGCCAGGGCACGCCTGACTCCCAGCTGGTGGTTCCGGCGATGCAATCTTACGTGAAGAAAAAGGACCGGGATCCCATAAAGCTAGTTGTCTATGCTCGCAACCTCGGAGTGGAGACCAAAATCCGCAACTACCTGGAGGTGCTGCTGTGAGGACCAAGAACGCGATGCAGCTCAAGGCGCGCATCAACGCCAGAGCGAAGGAAGCGGGCATCCCCGCGCAGTCCCTGATGCAGAGCTACCTCTTCGAGAGGCTCCTCGAGCGCCTCTCGAAGTCCAAATGGCACGACAACGTCGTCATCAAGGGTGGCATGCTCATCTCCTCCCTCGTGGGTGTGGCGTCCAGGACCACGATGGACCTCGACACGACGGTCACCGGCTTCACGCTGACGCATGAATCCGCCGAGAAAGTTTTCCGCGAGGTGGCGGCTGTCAGCGTCGACGATGGTTGGACCTTCGAGTTCGACCGCACCGAGGATATCAGGGAGGCCGACGACTACCCGGGCATACGCGTGCTCCTCAAGGCGATGTATCCGCCCATGGCGGTGCCTCTCAAGATCGACGTTACCACGGGCGACAGCATCACGCCCGGCCCCATCGTCTACGACTACCCCCTCCTGTTCGACGGGGGAAGCGTCAGCCTGATGTCCTATCCACTCGAGACGGTGCTCGCCGAGAAGCTCGAAACCGCCGTCTCGCGAGGCGTAGCCAACACCCGCCCGCGCGACTTCTACGACATACATCTGCTCTGGCGAACCAGGGGTGACAGCTGCGACATCCCCACGTTGCAAGAAGCACTCAAACGTACATGCGCCAAGCGCGGGAGCACGGAGATGATGACGCGGTGGCAGGAAGTCCTCGACGAGGTCGCAACTGACAAAACGATGCTCGCGCTGTGGAGCAAGTATGCGAAGAAGAATCCCTATGCAGCCGGCATTGAGCTCGCACAGTGCTGCCAGACCGCGGAGAAGATACTAGGAGCGGTAATATGAGTGGGAGCGGCCAGATGGGCTCTCTTAATGAAGAGAAAAACAGGAATTCTCAGTTATGGCCGATAATTAAAAGGCTACTGGCCCTGCTCTTTTGATTGTGCTTATCGTTGCATGTGGAACTGCAGTTCTGATTAATCTTGCCGGCCCTGGAGTCGCAGCCTTCTTTGCATCTCTTTCGACTCTGGACTCTGCGATTGTAGTCGCGCTATTAACCGCAACGGCATCCGTAATTACGTACGTTTCTGGTAATGTTGCGAGAAGCGTCATGAAGCGCAACGAGTACTTGCGAATGCATAGTGAAAAGCCATACATGCAGCTCATTTCAATGTTCTACGACTTTCAGTCCCAGACCAAAACGGGCAAGGAATTCGCTCAAGAAGAGTTGATTAATCTATTCAACCAGTTTACGAAAGAGCTGACCCTTTGGGGCTCTTCCAAAGCGATGAAGGCTTGGGGGAACTGGCGGGTTGCCTCTTCTAGGGAGCTTAGCGACCCTAATGAATTGTTGTTCAGAATGGAAAAGGTCCTTATGCAACTCAGAAAAGACATGGGGCTGAAGCGAGGAATCGCAGAGGGCGATTTGCTTCGTCTTACCGTGAATGACATTGATGATTACACCGGTAAGAACAGGCGTGATTGATTGGCCAATAGCAGTATCGCTTTTCAGTAGTCTTCCGATCCTTATGGCGGGGATCTTCTGCCGTCAGATGAGCTTGTAGACCGACGTCTTCGATACGCGCAGATATTCCGCGACCTGCGGCACGTCCATGAAACCGTCGGGCAGGTCGTACGTTTCGGATGTCGAGGAAGCAGCAGATTCCCGTATCTCCGCCCCGGCATTCTCTCGGCTTTCGGCATCGCTGTCCGATATTCCCCGATGAACCGGGAACGCGTCGCGTGGCATCCGGAGGATGTCGTCTTTCATGGGATGGCCTACCGTCCTTCCGTCTGGCATCTGGCGCCCTCTGGCCGCAACGAGGCCCAATGAGTCTCATCCTTTCGACGGGACAAGCAGAGAGATACCTGATGGGAGGCGCGTGAGCAAAGCCACGCGGGGCGATAGGTCACGCTAGGTCATAGTTTGCTAACGGCCTAGCTATCGAGTGATGCTGGCTACCATGTGATGATGTTGTCGCGGCTGTGCTCCTCGCCATCGGCGTCACGCCAGCGAGTGGTGACTGTGAATTTCGAAGGGGATCCATCGGCGAAGAATACGGTCTGGTCGAAGCTTTCGCCGGGTTCCAGACGCTCGAATGGCTCCTTGTCTTGGTTATAGAAATAGGGGCCGCCGTCGCACGTGGTGGTCACGTCTGTCACAACCGTGCCGCCGACGTTTGAAATGCGAATGTGATGCTTCTTGAGCCCGACCAATACATGACGCGCTTCGACTTTTGATGATGTTTTTGCAGCTGCATCTTCCCGGGCTTTTTGCAGCTGCAACTCGCTTAGGTGTTTTTGAATTCGGCGAAGTTCTGCATTTTGCTCTTTATCGCTTTTGTCGAGGCGGTAGCTTCTGTGAGAGGAAAAAACAGTAACGATAAGGCTCACAACAGAGATAACGATAGGCGCCCATGTGGCGGCAAACGAAAGAGCAATACTCATTAAATCTTCCACCCTTTGAACGCCTTCTTGAGCTCTTTCGCTGCTGCTTCGAGGATTTCGTCTTTCATGTCATCGACGGCAGTATCAATAGACTCGGCATTCGCCTCTATGAGCTCCTTGCGAGTAAAGCCCCTTCCGCAGTGCGCACAGGTGAATGGCCAGTCATCGGTGTAATCTTCATCTTCTCCAGGCTGCTCCGATTCGAAATTCGTGCAACCGCAAGTTGGGCACGTGAGGCCAACCTCAATCGATAGATCATCCATTGTTGTCTCCTGTAGTACGTTGCAATGATGGCTTAATTTTACCGTCTACATCAGACACGAATGCTCGCCGGACTAAGTAGGGTGTGAGAAGAATCGGTATGTAGTCACTTCGTTCGACTAAATGTGCGTTTTCGCAGTTCAACGCTGTCATTCTTCACTCGGAAATCGTCACTCTTGGGTCGGGGAGCGCCCCACCCCATTCGCGCCGTTTCCGCCCATGTAGTCAGTTGCACGCAATTAAAACGTGTTTCCGCAGGCCAGGCCTGTCACTCTTCGATCGGGCGAAAATACTCTCCTCGGGTGACTACAGAGCGTGTAGTCACTGCTGACTACAGGGTGACTACACGGTTTTCGAGATGGAAGAGTAGAGGGAATCCCAGCTCACCCGCCCCGCTGACTACATCAAAACGTGCCATGCAATGATTGAGTGGGAGTAGCAGGTTAGATCGAGGCCAGATCCCGCTTCGTGAACTGATGCGCTACCTTGCGTAATGCGTGCATACCAGTGGCTAGCCATTCGTATGCCTCGTTGACTGAATCGCCAGTCAAATCGGCTGGGCGTGCAATGTTCACAACGCGGGTCGTCTTGTCGAGGTCTCCCTCGTCCCACTCAAAGGTACCCCCGAGGAATTCCAGTTCTTTTTCGATGTCGGATCGCCGTGCGAGGACGGGTTTGTAGCTCTCGTCGTCAGAGAAGTGGAGCTGGACGGCCACTTCTTGCCCGCTCAACCGTACTAATGCTGTTAAATCGCACTTTCGCAGACCAATGCTAAATGAGGCCCAGTTATCGCGATTAGGCTCACGTGTCGACGGGTCGCGGAAAGCTTCGGTAAAGCCAGGACGATTCGCACAGTATTCATAGAAACCGTTCCAAAATTCCACCATGGATGCGTCGCGGTGGCTCGTGGTCGCTGCCTCGTTATAGCGTCGGCGAATTTCGCTCAACTTGGGGCCACCGTCATTCAGACGCCAAAAGTCCCATCCGTTTCGTCCTCCAGAACCTCCTTCGAGGGCGATGACGCGGCTAGCCGCTGAGGACGGGTTTGAGAACTTCTCACCGTTACGCAAGATTAAGTCGCCCTTATCGGTGAGTGTCACTGTTTGCGTGAAACGATCAGAAGCGGGTTCCAAGACATTACCGCTTCGGAGAAGTCCTGCCAAAACGAGATCATTAACTGTCACTCGCAATGCGCGTCTGTTTGGCTGCTTGCGCGCGACGTATCGTTCAGCTGTGTCGGGCGAAACATCAAGGCCTGGCCAGCGCTTGAGCGCAATTGCAGTCAGGTTTTCTGCTCTGTTTCGTATCTCCTCTTCACCCCATGACTCTGCATCTTTCAGTTCTGCTGAGATCGCCATGTATTCGTTGGCGTAACCGCCGATGCAGCGTTCCTTCTTTTCAGTAAAGGTACCGTCGGAAAGTTCGGAATTGTAGGCAGTGACAGTCAAGTTGCCGATGTTGTTGCCGAGGGCTTCAAAGCCTTCCTCAGGGGCCTCGCCCAGCGCCTGGCGCCATTCAGAATGAGCAAGCGCATTTTGCGGCATGATGTGCTCAATTGTGTATGAGCCGGATGCGAAATCGTGAGGATCTTTAGGGTGGTGGAAATTCTCAAGATTTGTCAGCAGGAAGAAAGATTTTCTGAAGAGGTAAGAGTCACGCGTGAGTAGTGCATGCGAAAACTCGTCATCTGTTGGAAAACGCCGCGTGGTCCCCGCTGCCATGTATAGCAACGATTGGAAGGCTTCGACGTAATCACCGCCCTCTTCCTGCACTTTATTGAGATTTCCGATAATGCTGGGAAAGAACTTATTCAGCGAATTTGTGGGAGCATCGCAAATTGCTCGCCTCAAGACGTAACTTTCGGTCAGACGAAGCAGGCGGATAAAATCTTCTTTTTCGAAGGCTCCTGCCTCGTAATCTTGATAAAACGACAGGAGGAGCGGATTGAGGACGCTCATATCCAGTGTTGCTATTGTGTCGAAGTGCTCTTTGAGCTGGGGGTCCTCCTCGGCGTGAGAGGTGATTGCCGCGTAGTAGCGAGCAACGTCTTCCATTTCACTGAGAAGGTCGACCATCCGCCCTTTCTTGGCAAACCCGTTTTCGGTGACGTGGCGCTTGAAAATGGGGTACACATCTTTACGCGTGAGCGGTTCAGGCGCATACAGAATAGTCAGATAGTTTCTGATGAATTCATCGAAAACTCTGTCGTATGTGTCTTCGCCAAGGGTCTGCTCAATACGCCGCCAGTGGTTCTGATAGAGCTTTTCTTGTTCGCCTCGGGGTAATCCCATGAGGACAAAGTTTCGGATCAGGTCGGCTGACGAAAGATCTTTACCTGTCGAGTTCATCGATTCGAAAATGAGCTGAGGATTGTCGCGAGTTGCATCCAGAGAAATCGATACAACTTCAAGACGCTGCAGACCATCCCATATTGCATTCGGATTGTCGAGGGCGGCCAGCTTTCGCTCGAAAAACTCCAAGTTGGCAATTAAACGTGATGAGTTGTTGACGACTCGATAGTCCTCGTCCACTAAATGCTCGAGCAACGAGATAAGGGTAGCTCGATCGCCCTGAGACAAAAGCAGCTTGTAACGCTCGTCACCATGCCTGTCGTCATCTATCAGGTACCCCTTGTTGACCAGCCGAGAGTAGGAAAAGTTGAGCTTTTCGTCAGGGGCGTTCTTAGCGTATCGTGCCAGCGCAATCATGAGGAGTACGACAGTTGTGACTCGCTGCTGACCGTCGATTAAGAGGAGCGGCGTCACCTCCGACATCACACCATCTTGGATCCACACAATAGAACCGGTGAAGTGCTTATCATCTGGGCGCTTTCCAACCGACAACACGTCTTCCCACAATTGTTCGCATTGCTCCTCGTCCCACGAGTAGGGGCGTTGATAGACAGGGATGACGAAACGTAAGTTCTGGCTTGTCACAAGCCCGATGAGCGAACGAGCCGATGCGTTCATAGTCATGAGAGCGGGCGCCTTTCGCCGAACAGTTCTTTGAGGCACTGTACCGCACGGCGGCGTCTTAGTGGCATTGAGCTGTGCGAAGAGGCAGTGACTTTTCTAGAACGTTTCGCAGACCAGCCGCCTTTGACACGACAAGTAAGACTGCGCGATGAGCGTCATGCAAGAACGACATGCCTCGAGCGGCTCCACGAATTTAATCAGCTGCGCCCATCCGAACAGGTCAAACGCCAGGCGATGATGAAGGAAATGTTCGCTGAAATAGGGGAGAACTGCTACATCGAGCCTCCGTTCTACGCGAACTTCGGCAGCAACATCTACGTCAACTTCAACTTCACCTACGTAGACGACTAACACATTTACGTCGGTGACTACACGATGTTCGGCCCGAACGTCACCATCTCAACGGCTGGACACCCGATTATCCCGGAGCTTCGTCGAAAGGGCTACCAGTACAACATGCCGGTTCGCATCGGCTCAGGCTGCTGGATCGGTGCGGGTGTCAATATCCTGCCTGGAATCAATGACCGCGACAAGGAGTTCCACTTCAAAGATCGCCGCATTGACTACGCGCAGCTGAACGGAAAATAGGAAGCCGCCCTGCTGGCTTAAATGTGACACACATCACTTAAATTGTGTCCTGTTAAGTGGTGTTCGTGGGACGCAGATGCGCATGCCATCCCTCACAATAGAACACATGTTCGATACTTGTGTGTGTGCAGGTGCACCCGACGGCGGCGGTTCCGCCAGTGAGCTTGATGCTGCCATCGAGCAGGTGAACGCACTGCGCGAGGCGGATGCCCGCTGGCGGAAAACTGAAGCTGAGCGCGCCCGCATGATCGTCGACACGATTCTGACGGTCACTGCCGCGCTCAAAGGAGAGCAGGCTCTTGTGCCGCGCTCAAGCAGCGGCACCCCGCTCATTGCCGAGTTCGCGCATCTCGAACTTGCTGCCGCTTTAGGATGCTCACCCTCTCAAACATTGCAGGAACTCTACTCGCTGCTTGGTGTCCGCTTCCGCCTCCCGAGACTGTGGGACCGAGTCATGGATGCTGAAATCCCCGTCTGGAAGGCCTGCCATGTTCACTCGCTGACGTCCACACTCGGCGAATCCCAATGCGCGACGCTCGATGAACTGCTCGGACAGATCGGCTCATGGAACCAGGGGCGCATCACCCGTCACGTGAACCTTCTGATCGCCCGCGTTGCCCCGCAGATGATCGAAGTGCGTGCAGAACTTGCCGAGCGTGCCAGACGCGTCGTGTTCGACATGGACGAGGGAGTCGGCAGCGCCTATATGCATGCGCAACTCGCCATTACAGATGCCCTCCATCTTGACCGCACCGTCGCAAGTCTGGCATCTGCGCTGGCCGCCTCGCATCCAGATGAGTCGGTTGATGAGCGGCGCTCGCGTGCACTCGGCTTGCTGGCGAACCCCGAGCAGGCGGGGGCACTGTTAAATGGACGTGAAGCGAAAACTGAGCGCAGAGCTGAGATCGTTGCTCATATCTACCCGGATTCGCCGCACTGCGCGAGTATTGACGATGGCGGTTCTGTTCCAGTCGCGCAACTCGCATCCATGCTTGCGCATACTCGGGTCACGATTCGCCCCGTCCTTGACTACTCATCGCTGCCTGCCGGTGACCGGCACGATCCGACGCCGACGATGCGAAGGGCACTGCTTCAGCGTGAACCGTTCGAGGTATTCCCCTACTCGAACACGCCCTCAACCTCGTGCGACCTGGACCATACGGTCCCATATGAGGAAGGTGGCTCGGCTGGGCAAACAAATCTGGCGAATCTGGGTCCACTGTCGCGAAGTGTTCACCGTGCAAAAACGCATGCAGGGTGGGACCTCGACCAGCCAGAGCCTGGTGTGTACCAGTGGACAACTCCACTCGGCTTCCGGTACGACGTCGTCAACGGAATTACCCGCTATCGCGGACATATGCCGCCTCAAAGGGAATGAGCGGCAAACGCGGCGGGTTCGTTAGGATCGGTTCAGAGGAATAGGCACGCCACCACAGTGAAGGAAGTGACCGGTCCGGTGTCGAAGAAAAAGAAGCGCGAATGGCCACCAGCTGCGCAACCGCTCGAAGGTCATGTGATCGACAACCACACTCATCTGCCGCTGTATGAGGAACAGATTCCTCGCGCTGAGGGAATCAGGCTGGCGCTTGACGAACAGCTCGAGCGCGCTCAGCAGGTCGGTGTGCGCGGACTCATCACCTCTGCCTGCGAAATCCCTGACTTCGACGGATCGATGCAGCTTGCGCGTGAGGGCGCGCCTGGCCTTGCGATACGAGTGGCGCTTGCGATTCACCCCAACGAAGCAGCATTGCATGCCGGGATTGCTGAACCGTCGCCAGATGGCCTCGTCCCGCACGTTGAACAGCACCACGTTCCGCTGGACGAAGCACTCGCGGAGGTTGAACGGCGTCTGAATGACCCGGTCGTCGTCGCCGTCGGTGAAACCGGACTCGACTACTTCCGAACAGCCGATGCCGGCAAACAAGCGCAGGCGGAATCATTTCGCGCGCACATTCGACTCGCAGCCGCGGCAGGCCTGCCGTTGCAAATTCATGATCGTGATGCGCATGAAGACACACTCGCGATCCTGAACGAAACCGCCACGGCCGACCAGCTCGTCGTCTTTCACTGTTACTCCGGCGACGCGGCAATGGCGCGCGAACTGGCGAAGAACGGGTGGTATGCGTCATTTGCCGGCAATATGACGTATCCGGCTAACGCCTACCTTCGTCAAGCGCTGGTCGAACTTCCGCCCGAACTCGTGCTGGTCGAAACTGATGCGCCCTATCTCACAGCAGTGCCGTGGCGTGGTCATCCGAACGCGACTTACTCAATTGTCCACACCGTGCGGGCAATTGCCGAGCTATGGAACGTCGACGAAGCTGCTGCGTGTGACCGGTTGTGGCACAACACGACGCGCGTATACGGCGCGTGGGCATAAGGGCTGGACGCAACCACGTGCGACGGCGAAAAGCAAACGCGACGCATGTGAGATGTGCGACGTCGGATGTCACGTTTGGGTAAAACCTATTAGTGTGGCACCAGTCAGTCCGTCTGCCCGACGGAGCCGAACGACCTCAGGACACTTGTGAATTTGGAATTCTCACCGAGCCGACGAACCGTTATCGCAGCCGCATCCGCCGCATCGCTCGCAGTTGTGGGCGTGGCCGGAGTGGGCGCAGCAGCAGCACACAACACCGTGACCCTCGAGGTCGACGGAGTCTCGCAGCCCGTCAGCGGATTCTCCCGCACCGTCTCAGACGTCATCAATGCTGCAGGCGTTGAAGTCAGCCCTCACGATCTGGTCGCACCGGCGATGGGCGAGGGAGTATCCAACGGTGACACCGTCGTTGTACGGACTGCATCGCCGTACACGGTGGATCTGGACGGAAACCAGGTGGAACTGTGGTCCACAGCAGGATCAATGGCCGATTTACTGGACGAATTCTCCCAGCACGGCACAGCGATCATCGCCGCTGACCGATCCTTTGCCCGTGCCACATTGCCGCTGGCAGCGCCCGGCGAACGCATCAAGGTTGAGGTAGACGGCCAGACCCTTGACACAGCTGCCGAAACCGGTGACGACACGGCTTCAATCCTGGCTCGCTTGGGCGTCACAACAAGCCCGTTGGATCGCGTGAAGCTGGAAAACCGCGGCGGCACCATCACGATCATCGTGACACGAGTTGAGCGCGGCTACCGCACGCAGACCGGCGCAGTGCCGTTCCAAACTGAAGAGCGAAAAGACGACACCCTGACTGAAGGAACGACGTCGGTTATTCAGGAAGGCAAAGACGGCTCGGTGACGACCAAGTACTTTGAGGAAAAAGTCGGCGGAGAAATCGCCGTGTCGGCAGCCGTATCGACCAGCAAGACCGACCCGCAAAACAAGATCGTCGCGGTGGGAACGAAGAAAGCGGCCGCCCAACAGAGGACGACAGCTTCCACGCCGACTGCAGCTCCCGCAACCACTGCTGGTTCGGACGTGTGGGCCGCGTTGGCTCAGTGTGAATCCGGCGGAAATCCGGCGACCAACACGGGCAACGGATTCTACGGCATGTACCAGTTCACTTTGCCCACGTGGCAATCGATGGGCGGCACCGGCCTGCCCTCGGACGCATCGGCAGCTGAGCAAACTGCCCGCGCTCAGGCACTGCAGGCGGCAGCTGGATGGGGCCAGTGGCCAGCATGCGCGGCAAGCCTCGGCCTGTACTGAGCGCGCAACTCACCACAATTTTCCGGTCCGACTCCACAAATAGTCACAAAACGGTTACGGTAGGAACAGCCGATTGGAAGGAGCCTGCCGTGACCCCGCGACGCATCATTGCCACAGCAAGTGCAGCGTCACTTGCAGTAGCCGGCATCGCGGTTGGTGGTATTGCTCAGGCTCGTCACACAGTGATGCTCGAAGTCGACGGAGTCAGTCAGCCTGTCACCGTGTGGGGCGGCACAGTCTCCGACGCGCTCGCCAGCATCGACGTACAGGTCGGTGAACACGACCTGATCTCGCCCACACCCAGCGAAAACATCGCGTCAGTTGACCATGTCGTTGTGCGCACGGCCAAACCCTACGACCTGACGATCGACGGCGAAGAACGCACCGTATGGTCGACGTCCAGCTCAATTGACACGATCCTGGCAGATGCCGACACCTACGGATCCACCGTGGCGATAGGCGCGAGCCGCTCCTCTATGCGAGCCGAACTCCAACCGCTCGTGTCACGCGCACGCACACTGCCAGTCATTGAAACAAACGGCAACGTGATCCAGAATGCTGCCGTCCGGGCAGGCCAGGACATACGACACGTCATTGAAAACAACGGAATCAAGCTGTCGCCGCTGGACCGGGTCACCCTCGAATCGGCAAACGGCGAACTGTCCGTGCGCGTCCAGCCCGTCACCCGCGGACGCGTCAGCACCGACACCCCGGTGAACTTCTCGAAAGAAGAACGCAAGTCCGACGCACTGTTCGAAGGCGAACGCATCGTTGAACAGGAAGGCACACACGGTGCCAACAGCTCTGTGGTGTGGCAGGAAACAGTCGACGGCGAAGTGACCTACTCAGCCGTGCTGTCGGCCGACAAGAAAGCGGAACCGCGACCGGAAATCGTCACCGTCGGCACCAGGAAAGTCACGCCCGAAGCTCTCCTGGCCGCCGGCATCGATCCGAAAGCCCAGTTGGAAGAAGGCACTGAATCAGATGGCCGCAAGTCCGTACGATTCCGAGCCAAACCCGGTGACATCTCAAGCCAGGCCGAACTCGATGAGATTCGCGGCATCGCCGAAGCCGAAGGGCTGACGATCAGCTCGACACCGACCGGAACATACTCGGGCGAAGATCCGCGCGGCATCGCGCAGCACATGATGAGTCAGCGCGGCTGGTCAGACAGTGAATTCCAGTGCCTGCTGACATTGTGGGATCGCGAATCGCACTGGAACCCCTATGCCGCTAACGCCTGGTCAGGTGCCTACGGTATTCCGCAGGCTCTCCCCGGATCGAAAATGGCATCTGCCGGTGCTGACTGGCAGACGAATCCGGCCACGCAGATCACGTGGGGCCTGGGATACATCGCCGGCCGCTACGGAACCCCATGCGGCGCGCTCGGGCATTCCAATTCTGTCGGTTGGTACTGATCCGCGCTCACGCGATACCCTCGTGACGTGAACGAAACAGACGAACGATCCGCGCTGCTGGGACCTGCCGAGATCCACGCAATCGCGGCTGCCCTCGACATTCGCCCGACCAAAGTGCTGGGGCAGAACTTCGTGCACGACGGCGGAACCGTTCGACGCATCGTGCGAGCAGGTGGCGTAGGGAGAGATGACCACGTGCTTGAGGTCGGGCCGGGACTGGGATCGCTCACACTGGCCCTCCTGGAAACCGGCGCACATGTCGATGCGGTCGAAATTGATCCACGCCTAGCTCGTGCGCTGCCGGAAACCGTTCGAGCCCGCATGCCCGAGGCAACAGAGCGCCTCACCGTCACCTGTATGGATGCGATGAAAGTGACGCCGGACGATTTGGGCGACGCTGCGCCCACCAAACTTGTCGCCAATCTGCCATACAACGTGGCTGTGCCGGTACTGTTGCGACTGCTCGAACGCTTCGAGACGCTGCGCGATGTCCTGGTTATGGTGCAGGCAGAGGTTGCCGACCGCCTCGTCGCAGGGCCCCGCTCACGAACCTATGGTGTTCCCTCCCTGAAAGCCGCGTGGTACGGCAACGCTGAACGAGCCGGAAGCATCGGGCGCGCTGTGTTCTGGCCGGTTCCGAACGTCGATTCCGCGCTGGTGCGGCTCACCAGGCGCGATGAGCCGTTGGGTGACGCTGTCCTGCGCGACGCCACATTCGATGCGATCGACCGCGCATTCGGGCAACGACGCAAGACTCTGCGCGCGGCCCTGCGTGACTGGGCGGGATCCGGGGAAGCGGCCGCCGACCTTCTCACCCGTGCCGGCATCGACCCGCAGGCTCGTGGCGAAACGCTGTCCATCGACCAGTTCGTCGACCTCGGCAGGCTTATCGTCGCCGCCAGACGCGATCCCTCCACGCCCGAGGGAGCCTACGCCTCCACACGAAACGGAGAGGCACATGCGTGAAGCTCAGGCCAGCGCCCCGGGCAAAGTCAACATGCTGCTGCGCGTCGGCGCGCCGGAAAAAGACGGATATCACCCGCTGATCAGCGTGTTCGAGGCGCTCGACCTGCGTGAAACCGTCACAGTGACAACGGCTCGCACCCCCGGAATCGCGGTATCGACAACCGTGTACACGCCGGAGGGCGAGGTAGACGGTCAGGCAAGCGCCATGATGAACGAGCTCGACCCGCACCGGCACTTGGCGGCACGAGCCGCGCGTACCCTGCAGCGCCTGGCGCAAAGCGGCCCGTGGGCATCAACCGCGGCAGGCGTGAGGGTTCACGTTGATAAGCGCGTGCCGATTGCCGGCGGAATGGCCGGTGGGTCAGCGGATGCGGCAGCCACCCTCGTCGCCTGCAACGAACTGTGGGAATTAGGACTGGACGCAGATCAGCTCCAGGCGGTCGGCCGCACGCTGGGCGCGGATGTGCCGGCCTGCCTGGTCGGCGGAATCGCGCTGGGAACCGGGCACGGCGACCATATGCAGGTCCTGGACAGCGAACATGAACACCTGTGGGTATGCGCAACCGCCCACGAAGGTTTATCGACGCCGGAGGTTTTCAGGCGGCGCGATGAGATGGGTGAATGGGCCGAACTCACCCGGCCAGACGAACAGACGCTCGCCGCACTCACCGCCAGTGCGCGCGAGGCGGCACCTTACTTACATAACGACCTGGCAGCGGCCGCGTTCACGTTGCGACCCGAACTGGCCGACACGATTGAGATCGGACGCGAAAGCGGCGCGCTCGCGGTGATCCTGTCCGGATCGGGGCCAACAGTTGCAGCCCTCGTTGCCGACGAACGCGCCGCTGACAGCGTGGCCGCAACATGGCGTGAGGCTGATCAGGTTGATCGGGTCATCACCATGCGCGGCCCCGCCCACGGCTCAGTGGCGTCTGCGAACTGACAGTGCGCACGCTCCTACGCCCAGCGCTCCAAGTGCTGTGAGTGCGAGGATCGGTGCAGACGAGCCGGTCGCGCTGAGGCGAGGCGGCTTGTCGGCCTGAGGACGCTCGCCAGTCGTGGGCGATGTAGGCGGTGCGGGCGGTTCAGCCGGTTCCGGCGGTTCGACTGGCGTCGCCGCCTCTTCGCCGCCAATCGTGTACACCTCGTAGCGCGCAGCACTCCACGGTGCCGAACCATCGCGCGGAGTCAGCTCAACCGTGATGCTATCGACGTTCTCAGTGATGGCGCGGGGGATTTCGAACGTGTCCTCCAGCCACTGATGAGTCTGATTGGCCAGGGGCTGCAGCCACGTGCCGACATGCATGCCGTTCACGGCCACATCGACGCTTTGATAGCCACTCGACTGGTCCGACATGCGATGCAGGCGTACACCCTGATTCGACTTCTTGACTGCCGCGGTGAAAGTGATCGGATCAGCCGAGTCGCGCAGAGAATCGGTCACGCTGACCGTGTCATCGTTGCCTTCGAATGTGCTGGTCAGGGAGCGCGGTTCGCCGCCACCTGAGTACGCGTGAGCCGCCTCGCTGTCCACGTCGGTGATGTTGAGTGAATCAGTAAGGGTCAGTACAGGCGCAGCCGCGTGGCCGTACCAGAAAGCGGTCGAAGAGTATTCAGCTGGATGGCGATTATCCGGCCCGTGCTCCAATCCGGCGCTGATCGAGCTCTGGAAATCGATCGCATCACCGATCAGCAGTCGGTAGGCCGAGTCGCACTGATAGTCACAGCCGTACGTTCCAGCGATCTTCTCCAGTGGCGCACCGTTGGTAAATGCGGAGAACGGTCCGTAATCGAAATACCAGCCACCCTCGTAGAAATCTTCACTGCCGGTGCCGTGCCACTGTGGGGTGCGCAGCCCGTCAACGTAGATGCGCTCATCGCCTTCCAGGTAGCCGCGAACGTTGCCGTCGCCCTGTGACGAGGACATGGTGTGGCTGACTCCCATGAAGCGGCCCTGGCCTTCAGTTGAGAGGAACACCCAGTCGCGCCCGTCTTCGGTCGGACCCGCGTGGTGCGTGGCGTAGAAATATCCGAGGGAGGGGACCGGTCCGCTCAAACGCTCGGCCACACTCGCATCCGCGTTGAATGTGACATCGCACGTACCGTTGTTCAGCGTGTACTGAGAGTTGTTGACCAGTGAGATCGTCATCGTCTTGCCGAACGGCATCGGCCACCACGACGAATATGTCCCTGTTTCGGGATCGACACCGAACATCAGCGAGGTAACGGGCGCCTGACCCAGACCGGTACCGAAGAATTCTCCGATCGGCGCGTCGACGGTCAACTGGCCGTCGGCGTGGATCTGGATATGTGTATTCGTCAGGAAATCGTCGGACGCCGCGATTTGCTCGGCGTCAGCGGGGTTTGTATTTTCGCGCGCATAGGTCCGGTCTCCGTGCCAACGTTCGTTCACGATCGAATAGTCGTGAGCTTGTTCAGAGGCGCGCGATTCGTCGGTTCCCTCGCCAACGTCGACTTCATCGGTCCGGATCATGTCGCCGCCCACCTTGGAGTCGACGAAGTAGCGGAATTCGTTGAAGTCGTTGCCCGCAGAGATGAATTCGTTGGTGATACGGATCGATGACTTGCCAGCGGTGGCGTCGGCGGGCAGTTCAACCGATTCTTCGCGCCACACCCCTGATTTGCCTTCGGTGCCATCCCACTGGCCGGCCTGCGTGCCGTCAACCAGGATGCGTGCCTTCTGATCAGGTGAAATCGGGTCATAGCGGCGCGTGAGCGTGACTCCCTCGTTCGCGGGATCAATCGCCACGGTGAAGCTGGTCGAATCCTTCGTTGCGCGACCGTCATCGTTCATGCGCTCAGGTGCCGGCGCGCCCTTGAGACCTGGCAGGCCAAGGGTGAAAGCCTGGAGCATTCCGGGCTCATCCAGTGTCGCGATTGTTGTGGATTCGCCCGGAGCAAGACTGAAGTCTGCGTGCAGGTTCGGCTCATTGACGAGGGAGGCCGGCGACTCCGTGCCCCATGTCTTGGTCTGTTCGAGCAAATCGGTGGGCACATTGGAGGGATCGAAGGTCGAAATGCCGTCAGCGGTGGCGAACGAGCGGTACGACACATGGTAAAAGAACGGATTGTTCTGCACCGTGACGCGCATGGATTCGCGGTAGGGCATGGGGATCTTGATGTACACGCCACCGGAGGTTTGCATCTTGTCGGCGACGAGCGGATAGATGAACGGTGCGCCGGCTTTACCTTCAACCACGTCCTGGAACGGTGCATTGAGGACGACTGTGCCGTCGAGTTCGATGATGATGTTGCCGGCCTTGGTGACGTCGCCACGATCCCACGTTGACCAGATGGATTGGATTTCGCCGGCGCCTGTGGCTTCTGCCAGCACGCATCCTTCATCGGTGGTGCGCAGGCAGGAGTACTTTCCGCTGAATCCGTCGTGGTCGTTGCCGCCTTCGCGATCAAAACTTGAGAACTGGCGGCTCTGCGTGCCGGTGCTCAGTTCCGGAAGGCGAGTGATGTCAGTGTAGGTTTGCCAACCTGTTGCGGGATTTTCGTCGGGTGGCGCTGCCTGGGCGAGTCCGCCGATGCTGAGCAGCAGGGCTGTTGACGCGGCCAGTGCGATCTTTCCCGGTCGAGAGAGGTGATTCATCATTGATCCTTGGGTCGAGTGGCGGCATCGCCACTTCGTTTTCGGGCAAAATCAGCTTAAATGGAGCAAAAATGAGTGTCAAGCGATTGTGCATAGTAAATGCTATGTGATATATAGGTTATAGTAATACTAATGTCGCTAAACCGTTACCTGTGAAATCGTTGAGTCGTGTAAACAGCTGGTATACGGTGTGGAGATCAATCCAGGCGCTTGACATCAATGGCGAATCGGAGGCGCGTCGTGACTGTACCGTTGCTCGAAATGCACCATATCGGGAAATCGTTTTCAGGAGTGCGAGCTCTCGACAATGTGTCGTTGCGCCTGGGCGCCGGTGAAGTTGTGGCACTGCTGGGAGAAAACGGAGCAGGCAAGTCCACGCTGATCAACGTGCTCTCTGGAGTCTTCAAAGACTACGACGGTCACATCAAGGTCGACGGAGAGCCGGTCACGCTGCATAGCCCCAGCACCGCACAACAGCTGGGGATTTCCACCATCCACCAGGAACTGAACCTCGTCCCCGACATGTCAGTGGCAGACAATATCTGGCTCGGACGAGAACAGGCGACCGGAGGGTGGGTCAAGAAACAGCGCACGATTTCGACGGCCCGGGATCTGCTGGCGCGAGTCGGGCTGGATCTAGATCCTGGAAAGTTCGTGCGTCAATACCGACTGGCAGAACAGCAGCTCATTGAAGTGGCAAAGGCGATGAGCCTGAACACCCGAATCCTGATCATGGACGAACCGACGTCGGCGCTGGCAGATGCTGAAGTTGAACGCCTGTTCGAGGTTGTCAGGTCACTTGCATCCGAGGGAGTCGGCATCATCTATATCTCTCACCGTCTGGAAGAACTCGAAGAGATTGCTGACCGGGTCGAAGTCCTGCGAGATGGACAGTTCATCGGTGAACGCGAGATGAAGGACGTCAGCCGATCAGAACTGATCCACATGATGGTGGGTCGTCCGATCTCGGAACTGCACCAGCGTCCCGAGGAAACCGGTGCCCGCGCCGAGGGCGGCGAAGCCAGACTGACGGTGGAGCACCTCTCCCTCATGCCCAATGCGCGCGAGTCGCGGGCAGCACTGCACGACATCTCGCTGTCGGTTGAGCCCGGCGAAGTGCTGGGAATCGCCGGCCTGATGGGAGCTGGTCGCTCAGAAGTACTCGAATCCATTTTTGGAACACCCCCATCCTCGGACATGATCGGTCAGGTCACCCTGAACGGCAAGGCGCTGACCAAGCGGACGCCCGCACGCAGTATCGACGCCGGGATTGCCCTGGTATGTGAAGATCGAAAACTGCAGAGCCTGATCCTGGAAAACTCCGTGCGCTTCAATATGACGCTCCCCGCCCTGTCGGATTTTGCCGGCATAGGCGGATGGGTGAAGAAAACTCGAGAAAAGAAGGCGAGCGAGGAGCAGGTTCAGACTCTTGGGGTGAAGACCCCGTCGATGGATGCGTTCATGAGCACCTTGTCGGGTGGAAACCAGCAGAAAGTCGTCCTCGGAAAATGGCTGCTGACCAACCCGGAAGTGATCTTGCTCGATGAGCCGACACGCGGTATCGATGTCGGTGCGAAAGCAGAAATCTACGAACTTGTTGCGCAGCTGGCATCGCAGGGAGTGTCGTTCATCGTTGTCTCGTCAGAGCTTCCCGAATTACTGGGAATGTGCGACCGAATCGTGGTGTTGTGCGAAGGAAAAATCACCGCTGAATTTGACGCCGGCACAGCCACTCAGGAAGACCTACTCACCGCGGCAATGCCGATTCAAGGGCAGGCAGTCAGAGAGGATGCGCCCGCCGTCGATGCCATCGAAACTGCCAAATAGTGAAGGAGAACAACCCCATGAGCACACAGTCGCAGCGCGGATCGGGTGCGGTCGTGCAGCGCAAGAAATGGCTCCTGATGTTGAGCCAGTCCCAAGGCTATATCGGCCTTCTCCTGATCGTCCTGATTGGACTGTGGAGCCAGGGAGGGCGCTTCGCGGACATAGGAAACCTGACGAACGCCATTGGGTACTTCGCTCCGCGAGGCATCCTGGCGGTGGGAATGACTCTGGTCATTATCACCGGCGGCATCGATCTGTCGGTGGGCGCAGTCATGGCAGTCGGTTCAACCACGTCAGCATGGCTGCTGACGGAAATGAACTGGCCGGTGATCGCGATTGTTCCCACGTCAATGGCTGTGGGCGCCCTCTTCGGCATCATCAGCGGTATCGGCACCGCGTACTTAAAGATCCAGTCGTTTGTCATGACGCTGGCCATCATGACGATCGCACGAGGCTTTACCCGCGAGTTCTCCCATAACGTGTCGATCGGAACGAATGTGATCGGACCGGACGGGGAGGTGGCTCCGGGATCTCAACAGTTCCGAATGCTGGGGACGCCAGGCGAAACGCTGTTCCCTATACCGTTAATAGGGTATTTCCCTGTGCTGGCGCTGATCGTGGTCATTATCCTCGTCCATCTGCTGCTGTCACGCACGACGTTCGGGCGGCACGTGTACGCGGTGGGCGGCAATCCCACCGCGGCGCGCCTGTCGGGTGTGAACGTCAAAGCAGTGCTCGTCATTGTCTTCATGATCTCTGGTTTGCTGTGCGGCCTGGCCGGTCCGATTAACGCGGCTTATAACGCATCAGCAGATCCTCAAGCCGGCATGACCTATGAGATGGACGCGATTGCAGCCGTCGTCATCGGTGGTGCGAGCCTGGCTGGCGGCCGAGGCACAGTGATCGGAACGTCGATCGGCGCATTGATCCTGACCCTGCTCGACAACGTGCTGGGCCTGAACAACTTCAGTGCCAACTGGCAGATGATCATTAAAGGCATCATCCTCGTGGTCGCCGTTGTGATCCAACATCCCGACCTCATTCCCAACGCTGCGGCTCGCCTGAAACGACGAACCGCGCATCCCGTTAAGGCATCCTCGACGCCACACGCGAAGGAGTAGGCCGAGGGGGAAGTCCACACCAAGGTAAACACAACACTAAGAAAGCGAAGGAGCTCTCATGACAATCACGCGACGCAAACTACCGGTACTCCTGGCGGGTGCCCTGGTTGCCGCAGCATCGCTCGGCGCGTGCGCAACCAACGATCAGTCGACATCCGGCTCACAGACAGATGAAGGCGCATCGAGTGCCACAACTGATCAGAGCAGCGCGGCTGGCGCAAGCGACGGACGTCTGCTGCCCGAAAAGGACAAGTACGTCATCGGGTACTCACAGGCCAACAACGCTGAGCCATACCGTGCGCAGATCAACGCACAGCTGGAGTATTACATCGGGCAGGAATCGAACCTTGAGTTGCTGCCGATTGCTGACGCTCAGCAGGATTCCTCACGTCAGGTGAGTCAGGTCCAGCAGTTCATTCAGCAGGGCGTTGACATTCTGATCGTCTCGCCTAACGAGTCTGACCCGTTGACCCCGCCAGTTGAGCAGGCATGTGAAGCAGGTATCCCGGTGATCGTGTTGGACCGCGCTGTGAACACGGACTGCATCACCTCCTTCATCGGCGGTGACAACGTGGCAATCGGTAAGGCCGCAGGTGAACTGGCACTCCAGCTTCTACCTGATGGCGGTAAAGTCGTCGAGCTGCGAGGCATTACCTCGAACCAGCCTCAGATCGACCGCGACCAGGGCTTCCGTGACGCAATCGCTGCGAACCCGAAGATCGAGATCGTCAAGGATCAGGACGCAAAGTGGATCAAGGAAGAGGGCACCAAGATCATGCAGCAGTGGCTGCAGTCCGGTGAAGACATTGACCTGGTCTACGCGCATAATGACCCGATGGCGCTGGGCGCATACCTGGCTGCGGCCGGTGCCGGCAAAGCCGACGACATCAAGTTCATCGGTATTGACGGCCTCGCAATTCCTGACGGTGGCATACGAGCCGTTCAGGAAGGCCAGCTGGCAGGTACCTTCATCTATCCGACAGGTGCTAAGGAAACAGTTGACACCATTTTGGCGATGATCAAGGGCGAGCCGGTCGAGGCCCAGCAGGTCCTTGAAACCACCCCGATCACACCTGAAAACGCTGCCGAACAGTACGAGCTGAACGACTTCTCCAACAAGAAGTAAGAGGGCTTGTACGAGGCCGGCGCCGAGGAACTCCCCGGCGCCGGCACAAGAGAGGCAGAGCGTGGAAGATCACGAGTAGTTACCTCTGATCTTCGAGCTCCTCGGACAGCTCCAGCCACTGTGCTTCGAGCTGGCCAACCTCGTCCTCAACTGCGCGAACCTGATCCGCAAGGTCCTGTAACCCCACGTAGTCAGTCGGATCATGGTCTGCCATCTGCGCTTTCAGATCCTCGTCCTGGCGTGTCAGGCGGTCCATCTTTCGCTCCAGCGCTGACAGCTCTTTTTGTGCAGCGTAGGCGCGAGCGCCGGAATTCTCGGTTTCCTCCTCAGGAGGTGATGGTTCCGCGGGCTCAGTCTGGCCCTGGATCTTCAGGTACTGCTCGACCCCACCGGGCAGATGGCGGAACGTGCCGTCAATGATGGCGTATTGCTGGTCGGTGACGCGCTCAATCAGGTACCGATCGTGCGACACAACCAGCAGCGTGCCCGGCCACGTGTCGAGGACGTCCTCCAGGGCGGTCAGCATATCGGCATCGACGTCGTTGGTCGGCTCGTCCAGAATCATGACATTGGGTTGGTCAAGCAGGACGAGCAGAATCTGCAGCCTGCGTTTCTGCCCGCCCGACAGTTCTCCGACGCGCGCTGACAGATGCTCGTGGCGAAATCCGAGGCGCTCCAGCATCTGCGCTGGAGTGGTGTCTTTACCGTCCACGACGAACGTTGTTCTGGTGCGGCCAAGCACTTCGCGCACGCGGTCACCCGAGATCTCATCCAGCTGCGAAAACTGCTGGTCGAGCACTCCGATACGAACAGTCTTACCCTGACGTACTCGCCCCGACGTCGGCTTCAGCGCACCGCTGATGACGTTGAGCAGGGTTGACTTGCCCGCACCGTTCGGGCCGAGGATAGCGCTGCGCTCTCCGGGTGCGATCCTCCACGTCACGTCGCGCAGAACCTCGTTCGTATCAAACGAAACCGACACGTCCAGCAGATCCACCACCTGTTTGCCCAGGCGTGCCACAGATAGCCGCTGCAGTTCAATCGGGTTGCGCACCTGCGGTACGTCAGCGATCAGCTCATTCGCCGCTTCGATACGGAACTTCGGCTTGGACGTGCGCGCCGGCGCTCCGCGACGCAACCAGGCAAGTTCCTTGCGCATCAGGTTATGGCGCTTCGCTTCGGTCGCAGCCGCGATCCGGTCACGTTCCACACGCTGCAGGACGTACGCTGCGTATCCGCCTTCGAACGGTTCAACCGTTGTGTCATGCACCTCCCACATGCGGGTGCACACCTCATCAAGGAACCACCGATCGTGCGTCACAACGATGAGCGCACCGTCGCGCGGACTCCACCGGTACTTGAGATGGTCAGCCAGCCACGCGACCGCCTCGATGTCCAGGTGGTTCGTTGGTTCATCCAGAATCAGCACATCCCACTCGCCCACAAGCAGGCGCGCAAGATCGACGCGTCGGCGCTGTCCACCTGAAAGATCACCGACGAGGGAATCCCATGCGATATCCGAAGCCAGTCCAGAAATAATGGATCGGATATTCGCGTCGGACGCCCACTCATACTCCGGGCGATCTCCCACTAGTGCTTCTTTGACGGTGTGAGACGGATTCAGACGATCAGACTGGCTGAGGTATCCCAGGCGCAGGTCGCGACGATGAGTGACGCGACCGCTGTCAGGTGTGATCTGGCGGGTCAGTAGCCGCAAGAGTGTGGATTTGCCGTCTCCGTTGCGACCCACCACGCCGATTCGGTCGCCCTCGTCAACTCCGACGGTGACCTGATCAAGGACGACGGTCGTGGGGTATTCCATATGCAGGTTGTCTGTGCCAAGAAGATGTGCCATATCGGCACATATGGTACGTCAAAATGCGCTGGTGAGGAGACCTCAGAATCCTCATATCAATCGAGATGATGTGAGTGCGGGGTTCGAAGAGCAGGCTAAATGGCCGCTTACCTGCGTAAATGGTGGGATCGTGCGCATGGATTCCGATCAGGCCGTCTTCGCGTGGCCTGGCCAGGCCTTGATCTGCTGCAGAAGCGTCACTGCGTGGCGATCCCACATGTGACCGCCCACGATGACGCCGACGACCAGACATACCAGCGACCAGACTGGGGCAACGATGTAGCCGATCCAATCTGGCAGGATGCCGAAGAAGCCGAGTAGCAGAACGACTGAGGCCGGCAAAGACGCCACAAGAGCCGCGAGCCACTGGGCGAACTGCACCAGCATCGTGGCAGTGAAGCTGCCGGTGGATTTTGTCGATATCGGGTTCGCGCCGGGCGGAGGAACAGGGTAGAGCCAGCGTGCATGCAGGATCTGGCCTGCGCCGGCAGTCGCGCAGAACAGGAGCACCGTGGTGACTGCGAGGTAGATGAGCGAACGCCCTTGAATCCCCGCGGCGAAAGCCAGCAGTGCCATGACAACGGCGAAGAGGCTGATCGCTGAGGGTAACGCGCCCACAAGACGACCCAGACGCTCGTCGCGTCCGCGTATTCCAGCAGTGATGCTCAGCCAGTTCGCCGTTGAATCCCATGCCATCAGGGTCGCGACGACACCGCCGAAGAGCATCGCACCAAAGAGCGTGAAGAAAATGGCGAACGTGTTGCCAAAGCTGAAGTCCGAATTCGACCCCATAAACGAAATTGCGATACCCAGCACGGGCAGGACGCCGACCGCGATCAGCTGTGAGAGCAGACGCGGATCGCGGATAAACTCGTGACTGGTGCGGGCCGCCAGCGCGGCCGCTGCCCGTGGCAAACCCAGACGCAACCACGGATCGACATGCTTGAAGGAGCGCTGGTCAGCGCGCGCCGAGGGAGCAGCCTGCGTGGGATCGATCAAGTGGTGTCCCTCTGCAATCGCCTGACGGGCCTCAGCACTGACTGGCCGTGCCTTGCCATTCATGGCGAAGGGGAGTACGTACTGCCACAGCTTCCATCCTGCCCACAAAGTGACCAGTGAAATGGCCAGCCGCGCGAGGGCGACAAGGTAGTTGCCTTCATAGACGGATTGACTGATCGCGAACGGGGCGCCCATCGGTGTCCAGCCGACGATCGTACCGAGTCGGGTGACGAAAGCGGCGTTGAAGTTGTCGATTCCGGCATTGATGTACAGACCCAGAGGCGTGACGAAGAGAAACAGCGCGACCGTTGCGATGACGCCCTGTAGATCGCGCCTACGGGTGGAAGCCGTCATCTGAACGCTCATCCACGTCGTCACGGCACGTGACCACACCAGCGATATAGCAAGTGCCAGGCAGGCGCTGATCACACTGACGAGCGCCACCACCACATGGCCGGAGACAATCCAGGCGACGAAGGGAACCAGAAGAAATAACGCAGTGCCAATGCCGGAGAATCCCACGAAAGCTGCGGCAATCATGCCGATCGCGAAACGCCGTGAAGGTGCGGCAAACGGTGCGAGGCGAACCGGATCCAACGTGTTGTCAGCCGATGCCATAAGCGCAGGAGCTATCACCCATGCCAGCACAGCTAAGGCACTGATCAAAGTGAACATGACGCTGGCCAGGTCGGCGTAGCCCTCGAAGATGGAAAACACGGCTCCGACGGCAATCATTCCGACGTAGCCGGCGATGCCCAGGGCCCCCAGGATTGACAGGACGAGGAAGGCTGTCTGACGCTTCATCGAGTTCCACGTCAGCTTCGCTTTCATCCGCATTAGGAGTGCAACCATGACAGCCCTTCGTGAGTGATGCGGCCTCCGACGATCTGAGTGAAGCGCTCTTCGAGGTCACCGCCTGCAGCTACCTCGTCAGTCGTGCCGGAAATTACGACCTGACCGTGATGGATGATCGCAACGTGGCTGCACAGTTTCTGCACGGTTGACATTACGTGACTAGACAGCACAACTGTGCCGCCCTGGCGCACGAACGATTTGAGAATCTCACGGATATTGGCGGCCGAAACCGGGTCGACCGATTCGAACGGCTCGTCCAGAACCAGGACGCTGGGGGAGTGGATCAAGGATGCGCCCAACGCGATCTTCTTGGTCATGCCGGCCGAATAGTCGCCGATCATTTTGTCAGACGTTTCAGTCAGATCCAGGGCTTCGAGCAGGTCCTGGGTACGTGAGCGCGCAGTGTCAGTGTCCATCCCGCGCAGCAAGGCCACGTAGGTCAGGAAATCCGGGCCGGAGAGGCGGTCCAGCAAATGCATACCGTCAGGCATTACTCCGAGCAGTTTCTTAGCCTCGGTTGGATTGGCCCACATGTCAACGCCGTGGACGTAGGCTGTTCCTTCATCTGGACGCAACAGGCCGGTCGCCATTGTCAGGGTTGTGGTTTTGCCTGCACCGTTGGGGCCGACGATTCCATAGAACGAGCCGGCGGGAATATTCAGGCTCAGGTCGCCTACTGCGACGAGATTGCCGTACACCTTGACCAGGTGATCGAATGCGAGTGCCGGTGGTTGGTCAGTCATAAGTCCCCTCGCGGTAGTGGTCGGACGCTACTTTTAGGCTAGTACTTCGTTTCGTAAGATGCGAGGATAATTCTGAGCAGGTCAGCAAGATCGTCCTGATCGCCTCGGGAAAGCGGCGCCAGAATCTGCTTTTCACATTCGAGCAGGGAGATCAGCGCCGCATCAACGTGCTTCTTGCCGGTGGGGGTCAGGGTGACGAGGACGGCGCGCCGGTCATCCGGAGCCGGTGAACGCGTTACAAGGTGGCGACGTTCGAGGCGGTCAATACGGTTCGTCATTGTCCCGGAGGTGACGAGCAGTTCGTCCATGAGGTGCCCGGGCGTCATCGAATACGGCTTTCCGGCGCGGCGCAGGGAGGAGAGCACGTCGAATTCCCACGGGTCAAGATCGTGTTGGGCGAATGCCTCGCGCCGCTTGAGATCCAGATGGCGCGCCAGTCTGGCTACGCGCGAGAGCACAAGCATGGGGGAGGGGTCAGTGTCCGGGCGTTGACGTGCCCACCCCTGAACGATCGCATCGACCTCGTCTCGCTGCGTTTTTCTCATGACACCAAGATACTTGTTTTCGAGATACTTTCGCGAGGGGGGCTCACGCAGAATGCATACGCAATGACGGATCAGTCTTGAGGTTGCGCAGCCCGTACCACACCAGGTTGACGGCGTGTGCAGCCACAACTTCCTTCGGCATGGAGCGATCTTCGAGCCACCACTGCCCGACCTGCGCGATCAAACCGACAAGCATCTGCGCATACAGCGGTGCCCACCCCGGTTCCATATTCGAGCGTTCGAACTGTTCGGCCACAAGGTATTCCACCCGCATCGCAACATCGCCGAGCACCGATGAGAAAGAACTGGATGTACGGTCGTTGGGTGTATCGCGCACGAGGACGCGGAAGCCATCCGTATTCGATTCAATGTAATCCAGCAGTGTCAGTGCGGCCGCCTCGAGGATCTCACGCGGATGCGTGGACGATTCCAGCGACGTCTGGATCGCGGAGACAAGGGACTGCACCTCACGGTCCACGATCACCGCATACAGACCTTCTTTTCCGCCAAAGTGCTCGTAGACGACCGGTTTGGAGACGCCTGCCTGCGCGGCTGCCTCCTCCATGGACGTACCGTCGAAACCTTTCTTTGCAAAGAGGGCGCGACCGACTTCAATGAGTTGCTCACGTCGCGCCACACCGCTCATCCGGACTCGTTTTTCTGCCATAGCAGTACTCTAGAACGTGTTGAGCTCCACACTTTAAGCTTCTGATTCTTCGCGCGACTGTGACATAATCGGGTGGTCTATCCGCCTTGGTGTAACGGCAGCACAGGGGTTTTTGGTGCCCTTAGTCTAGGTTCGAATCCTGGGGGCGGAGCTCAATGTACTGAGCAAAGTTGCACTATAGCAACGAAAAACGGTTTTGCGTCATCCTCTCTGGGGGGTCGCGTTCCCCGAAATAATCTCGTGCCTGCACGACACCGGAACAACAGTGCTAATCGATCCCGAAATAGCCTTGAGGGGCCTGTATCGAGTAAAGCACGCCACATCAACTCACGGATCAGGGGGATGAACCTATAGCATAAGAGACGCCGCATCCGTGTAGCGGCAGGTTGAAGGGGAGGACAACCGTATGAGTGGCTTGGTCGCCAGTGGTGAAAAACGACTCGTGCTTGTATCAGGACGGGCACACGTCGATCTTGCAAATCAGGTAGGTGAGCATCTGGGCTGCGGTGTCTCTGCGACCACTGCCTACGATTTTGCCAACGGAGAGATCTACGTTCGATTCAACGAATCTGTGCGTGGGGCTGACGTCTTCGTGCTGCAGTCGCACACCACCCCTATTAACAAGTGGCTGATGGAACAGCTCATCATGATTGATGCCGCCAAGCGCGCGTCAGCCAAGCGCATCACCGCTGTTTCACCGTTTTACCCCTATGCACGTCAGGATAAGAAACATCAGGGTCGTGAACCGATCTCCGCTCGCCTCGTGGCCGATCTGTACAAGACAGCCGGAGCTGACCGCGTGATGAGCGTGGATCTGCACGCCTCGCAGGAACAGGGCTTCTTCGACGGTCCTGTTGATCACCTGTGGGCCATGCCCGTGCTGGTCGACTACGTGCGCGGACGCGTGAACCTGTCGCACGCCACTGTCGTGTCGCCGGACGCCGGCCGCATTCGCGTGGCTGAGAAGTGGGCTGCGAAGATGGGGAACTGCCCGCTGGCATTCATTCACAAGACCCGTGACACCACTCGCCCCAACGTCGCGGTCGCCAACCGCGTGGTGGGTGAAGTCGACGGGCGTGACTGCGTGCTGGTTGATGACCTGATCGACACGGGCGGCACGATTGCTGAAGCGGTCAAGGTACTGTACAAGGCCGGTGCGAAGTCAGTGCTCGTGGCGGCAACGCACGGCGTCCTGTCCCACCCGGCAACCCAGCGCCTCTCTGAGTGTGGAGCAACTGAAGTGGTCGTCACTGACACGTTGCCCATCACTGGGGAGAAGCGTTTTGACAAGCTGACGATCCTGTCGATTGCGCCTCTGCTGGCTCGCGCCATTAAAGAGGTCTTCGAAGACGGATCGGTCACATCACTGTTCGACGGGGTCGCATAGAGCGCCCCTTTCGGGTTAGGCTATGTGTCGTTGCTCCGGCGAGGGCGTCGCATATCTGCGGTGCCGTGATCGACGAAGCTTTTACCTGCGGTGCGCCCGCGCGCAGAGAGAAGCCTTGTTGGTGTCGTCGGCGAAGAAACGACTGAAAAATGGAGGCTTCAATGAGTGAAAATCATCTTGATGCGCAGCTGCGCAATGACTTTGGTAAGGGTGCAGCACGCCGCGCACGTCGTGACGGCGTGATCCCCGCAGTCATGTACGGACACGGTTCCGACACGATGCATCTGGGACTGCCCTCGCACGAAACGTTTTTGATTGTGCGTTCTAACCCGAACGCAGTCGTTGAACTGTCGGTCGATGGTGAAACCTACCTGACATTAGTGAAGGACGTCCAGCGTCACCCCGTGTCACGCAACATCCTGCACGTCGACCTGCTGGCCGTGAAGGCCGGCGAAAAGGTTGATGTTGAGGTTCCGATCTCCGTCGTGGGCGAGCCGCAGGCCGGCCTGACGCACACCGTCGAAACCTTCCAGGTCATGGTGGCTGCGCCTGCTACCTCGATCCCCGAGTTCATCGAGGTCGACATCGAGGGCGCCGAGGACGGCCTGGTGATCCACGCAGGCGACCTGAAGTTGCCTGAGAACGTTGATCTGGTCACCGACGAAGAGGTTGACATTCTGTCGGTCGCCGAGATTCAGGAAAACGAAATTCCTGAACCTGAAGCAGCTGCAGAAGGCGAATCTGAAGGCGCAGAAGCCGCTGAAGCCGCTGAGGAAGCATCTGAAGAAGAGTAAGACCCGACTCTCTGGTCATAAGCCTCCGGTCGCCGTGGAGCGGCCGGAGGTTTATGCATATTCTGGAGCCATGACGACCCATATCGCCCCGACCATTCACGCGATTATTCCGGCTGGAGGCTCAGGTACACGCCTGTGGCCACTGTCGCGCCGAAACCGCCCGAAATTCCTGCTCGACCTGACGGGCAGCGGCTGCTCCATGCTGCAGGAGACAGTGACGAGGCTGACGCCTGTCTCCCGGTCCATCACGGTCGTCACCGGCGCCAGGCATCGTGACGCTGTCGCCGCCCAGCTGCACGACGAGTGCACAATCCTTGCGGAACCGGCTCCACGCAATTCGATGGCAGCGATCGGGTGGGCAGCCTACTCCATTCTCAGGCGTTTTGGGCAGGACGCGATTGTCGGCTCATTTGCAGCTGACCATGCCATCGCGCACCCCGATCAGCTGCACCAGGCGATCGGGCGGGCAGTTCAGGCAGCCCGCAGCGGCTACCTGACAACGATTGGCATTGCGCCCACCTCGCCATCGACCGCGTACGGATATATCCATCCCGGGCCTGCACTTGGGGGAGCCAGCGGCGCCTATACAGTCAGCGAATTCGTGGAAAAGCCCAACGAGTCAACCGCCCGGCGATACGTGACGGACGGCTACCTGTGGAACGCTGGAATATTCATCGTGCGGGCGGGCACGCTCAGGGACGCCCTCGCCCATGAGAATCCACAGATGGACCGCGCCTTGAACGCGATCGTGGACCCTGACACCGACCCGAACGAGCGCGAAGAACTATGGGAGTCCATTGAATCGATCGCCATTGACTACGCCCTGGCCGAGCCGCTCGCCGCGCGCGGACGCGTCGCGGTGGTGCCTTCGCAGGATCTGGGGTGGACTGACGTGGGGGACTATCCCTCGCTCAACACGTTCGGCCAATCGGAGCGATCGGTCGTACGCGTTGATGCGCCGGGCACCAGCGTGCACTCGTCGACCGATCAGATGATTGCGCTGGTCGGGGTGGACAACATGACCGTCGTCGTTCAGGACGATGCGATTCTGGTGGTCAGCAATGACCGCGCTCAGGACGTATCTCATGTTGTGGAGCTGGCGCGTGAAAACGGACGTCTGGACATGATCTAGATCAAGAATCCGTAATTTTGTCCAAACGCCCTTACGATTTGCGCTATCGTTATGAGGATTCTGCAGCGACGACATGTCCACCGAGGGCATGCCATATTCGTGAGAGGAAGACTATGACGAAGAGCTTCAAACTAGGCGCTGTTGCAGCGATCGCAGCGCTCGCGCTCGCAGGATGCGGCGCAGCACCCGAAGCATCAAGCGGATCAACCGAACCGGCATCAGGAGCCGGTGGCCAGTCCGGTCAGGCGGCGGGTTCCAGTGAAGTCAAGGCCTGTATGGTCTCTGACGAGGGCGGCTTCGACGACCGCTCCTTCAACGAATCCGGTAAGGAAGGCATGGATCGCGCTGGCCAGGAACTGGGCGTGGAAGTCAAGTTCGCGGAATCAACGTCAGACGGTGACTACCAGACCAACGTTGACGCCATGATTCAGGACGGATGCACGCTGATCGTCGGCGTTGGATACAAGCTGGCTATCACCATGGCTGAGGCAGCACAGGCCAACCCGGATATCCAGTTCGCACTCGTTGACTCGCAGTTCCAGGACGCACAGCAGAACCCGATCGAACTGGAAAACGGCCGCCCGCTCATCTTCAACACGGCTGAGGCAGCGTTCCTCGCCGGATATGTTGCAGCCGGCACCACCACGAGCGGCACAGTCGCAACCTACGGCGGCATGGAAATTCCGACCGTCCAGATCTTCATGGAAGGCTTCGCCAAGGGCGTTGAGAAGTACAACGAAGACAACGGCAGCGCCATCCAGGTTCTGGGGTGGGACACCGAGAAGAAGACCGGTTCATTCGTGGGCGACTTCTCCTCGATCGATAAGGGACAGACTCTGACTGAAGGATTCATCTCTCAGGGCGCCGACATCATCATGCCGGTTGCCGGCCCAATCGGCTCAGGCACCCTGTCAGCCATCAACGCAGCACCGAACAAGGGCGAACTGAAGGCAGTGTGGGTTGACGCTGACGGTCACGAATCAGTGGGCGATCCAGCCATCTTCACGTCCGTCGTCAAGGAAATCGGAAATGCCGTGTTCGACACTGTCAAGGACGCGAAGGACGGCAACTTCTCCTCCACGCCATACATCGGCAACCTGAAGAACAAGGGCGTGGCGATGGCTCCGTTCTACGACATGGACTCCCAGGTTTCTCAGGAGCTCAAGGACAAGGTCGAAGAGCTGAAGCAGCAGATTGTGGACGGATCACTGGATGTGTCCACGCAGTACGACCCGGCAAAGTGATGCGCTCTCTGTGAGCGTGTAACACCGACCGAATGATGAAGATGCCGTCGCAACCGAATATGAGGTGGCGACGGCATCTTCGTTCTTTCAGAAAAGAGTCAGCGAGTGAAACTCGAACTACGAGGCATCACTAAGGTTTTCGGGCCCCTCGTCGCCAATGACCATATTGATCTGACCGTTGAACCTGGTCAGATTCACGCCCTGCTGGGTGAAAACGGCGCAGGTAAATCAACGTTGATGAATGTGCTGTACGGCCTGTACCAACCAGATGCCGGTGAAATCCTCATCGACGGGGAACCCGTCCGCTTTAAAGGTCCCGGCGACGCTGTGGCAGCCGGAATCGGCATGGTGCACCAGCACTTTATGCTCGTCCCCGTATTCACCGTTGCCGAATCCGTGGCCCTGGGTTACGAACCCACCGGCACGTTTGGAGTGATCGACGAGGTCGCCGCCGCCCGTAAGGTGACTGAAATCTCAGCCCGATTCGGATTCGACGTGAATCCGAAAGCACGAATCGAAGACCTGCCTGTGGGAGCTCAGCAGCGCGTGGAGATCATCAAGGCACTCTCGCGTGAAGCTAAAGTGCTGATCCTCGATGAGCCGACTGCCGTGCTCACCCCGCAGGAAACCGATGAACTTATTGAGATTATGCGCGGACTGAAAGAGGACGGCACATCCATCGTTTTCATCACGCATAAGCTGCGCGAAGTGCGCGCAATCGCGGATCGCATCACGGTGATCCGGCGCGGAAAAGTGGTTGGTGAAGCTGCTCCGGATTCAAGCGAGAACGAGCTGGCCTCGATGATGGTGGGCCGCGACGTGAATCTGACGGTGGAAAAAGGCCCGGCCTCACCTGGCGAGGTTGTGCTGGATGTGGACGGACTGTCGCTGGTTGATGCGGCGGGCGCAGTTGCACTCGATGATGTGACGTTGAGTATTCGCAGCGGAGAGATTCTGGCGGTGGCCGGCGTGCAGGGCAATGGTCAGACCGAACTGGCTGAATGCCTGCTCGGACTGGAAACACCGACGTCCGGGACGATGACAATGTCAGGAGCGCAGCTCTCCCCGATGAGTGTGCGCCAGCGCATCCATCACGGCATGGGGTTCGTGCCCGAGGATCGCTCGACCGACGGCATGATCGCAGGCTTCTCGATTGCCGAAAATCTCATCCTGGATATTTCGAACAGTGCGCAGTTTGGCGCAGGTCCGTCGTTAAATCCGAAGAAAGTGCGCGCCAACGCGCTCGAAAAAGTTGACGAGTACGACATTCGTGTCACCGACGTTTCTGACCCGATCTCCACTCTGTCGGGCGGCAATCAGCAAAAGGTCGTGCTGGCACGTGAAATTTCGCGCGACCTGGACCTTCTGGTGGCCTCGCAGCCGACCCGCGGCCTGGACGTCGGATCGATCGAGTTCGTCCACCGCCGCATTGTTGCTGAGCGTGACGAAGGAACCGCGGTGCTGATCATCTCCAGTGAACTGGACGAGGTTGTCGCGCTGGCTGACCGGATCGCCGTGATGTATCGCGGACGAATCGTCGGCATCGTCCCCGCCGATACACCGCGCGACGTGCTGGGACTGATGATGGCGGGTGTGCCCGCCGACGAAGCTCGCAGCCAGGCCGCTCACCATGAAACAATTCTGGGCGCTGCCGACGAGCAGGCTGAAAAGGAGGAGCAGTGAAAGAGGCACAGGAAACACCAGACGTGTCCGACCGCTCCGGTGCGCAGGCTTCCCTCATCCGACGCGTCATGTCGGGCTCCTGGCTCGTATCGGTTCTGGCCGTTGTCGTGGCACTCGTCGTCGGATCAGTGCTGATCGCCATTTCAAACCCAAACGTTCAGACAGCGGCCGGGTATTTCTTCGCACGCCCCGTCGACACGTTCGCCGCATTGTGGTCCGCAGTGGGCGACGCCTACGAGGCGATGCTGCGCGGCGCAGTCTTTGACTGGAAAGCGTCCAGCACAGCACGCATGTGGCGGCCGATCACCGAAACCCTCACCAACTCGGTTCCCCTGATCTTTGCGGGCCTGGGTGTGGCAGTGGGATTCCGGGCAGGCCTGTTCAACATCGGTGCGCAGGGGCAGGTCGTGCTCGGTGCAATCTTCGGCAGCTACGTGGGATTCGCCTGGCACCTGCCACCCGTGATTCACTTGCTGGCAGCCATGTGCGGAGCCGCCCTCGGCGGTGCACTGTGGTCCGGAATTGCCGGCATCCTGAAAGCGAAGACCGGCGCGAACGAAGTCATCACGACGATCATGCTCAACTCGATCGCCGGTTTGCTGATCGGGTACGTCCTGACCCGGCCCTCGTTCATTGGCGAGGGGAACACGAACCCGAAATCCATGCCGGTCCTCGAAACAGCGATGTACCCCAGGCTGCTGGGAGATTCCTTCCGTGTGCACTTCGGATTCATTGCCGCTCTGGCGGCTGCACTGTTCGTGTGGTGGCTGCTGGAGCGTTCAACGATCGGGTTCGAATTCCGCGCGACGGGCCTGAATCCTGCGGCGGCACGCACAGCGGGTATCTCCGTTGAAAAAGTGACGACGCTGGTCATGATTGTTTCTGGTGCGCTGTGCGGTCTGGCTGGTTCGGCCCCGGCTCTGGGCACTGAACGCTATCTGACTACCGGCATTGCCGCATCAATCGGTTTTGATGCGATCACCGTGGCGCTGCTGGGCAAGTCACGCCCACTGGGTACGGTGCTGGCCGGATTGCTGTTCGGCGCGCTGAAAGCGGGCGGTGCGATTATGCAGACTGCGACGCAGACTCCGATCGACATTGTCCTGGTCATCCAGTCCACGATCGTGTTGTTCATTGCCGCGCCGCCACTGGTTCGCGCGATTTTCCGTTTGCCTGAACCGCTGCCGCATTCCCGTATCGCGAAGAAAGAGGTGGCAGCATGAGTACCACAGCGACTACACAGTCTGTGCAGCCCGCACTGCCGGTGAAAGTTGTTGTTTCCTACGCGCTGGCGGCGGTACTGAGCGCACTGTTGGCGTTCTATTGCCACAGTTCCACGCGCTTTGCGCTGGGACGGTCCTCGGACTTCGTGGCGATCCCGGACTTCTCTGTTCCTGCACGGCCTTTCGCCATCGTGGCCACGCTGATTCTGGCAGCCCTGACAGCCGTCGCATTCATGCAGCGGCAGCGCCGCGTGAGCACTCCGCTGTGGATGCATGCAATCGTCGGCGTGCTGTTCATTCTCGTGTTCCTGACCTGGGCTGGAGCGGGGCGCGACACCGTCATCCCGATCGTCACATTGCTGGCGGGCGCACTGACCCTGTCAGTTCCATTGATTTTCGGCGCAATGGCCGGCACGGTGGGGGAGCGCTCTGGAACCATCAACATCGCCATTGAAGGTCAGCTGCTTTTCGGAGCGTTCCTCGGCGCGGTCGTCGCCTCGCTGGCCAGGAACGCATGGGTGGGCCTGATTGCCGCGCCGATCGCCGGCATGCTGGTGTCACTGCTCCTGGTGCTGTTCGGACTGAAATACCGCGTCGACCAGATCATTGTCGGTGTTGTGCTGAACGTGCTGGTATTGGGATTGACCAGCTTCTTCTACTCCACGGTGCTGAATGTGTCAGCGGAGTCGCGCGAAGCCTTTAACTCCGGTGTATCACTGCCGGTCATTTCGATTCCGATCCTGTCCAGGATCCCTCTGATCGGCCCGGTGCTGTTCCAGCAGACCATCTTGGTGTACACGATGTACGTTGTGGTTGGAGTGCTGCAGTTCATGCTGTTCCACTCACGATGGGGCCTGCGTATGCGGGCGTGCGGCGAGCACCCGCAGGCGGCCGACACAGTGGGCATCAACGTGATGAGGACACGCATCAACAATGCGATCCTGGGTGGCGCTCTGGCCGGCCTGGGCGGTGCGTTCTTCACCATCGGGCACGGCCTGGCATTCGCCAAGGACATGGCATCGGGCAACGGCTACATCGCCCTGGCCGCCATGATTCTGGGCGGCTGGACCCCGATCGGCGGAGTGGCCGCAGCACTGCTGTTCGGTTTCGCCATGAACCTGGGCTACACGCTGTCCATTATCGGATCACCCATGCCGTCACAGATCATGCTGATGATCCCCTATGTGGTGACGATTCTGGCGATTGCAGGCTTCGTGGGTCGTGTGCGCGCGCCAGCCGCAGAAGGCGTTCCCTACCCGTAAAGTAGAAATGGAACGGCAAGGGAGAACTATGGAGATCACAGACCAGACGTGGGCTGACCTTCACCAGGCAGCCGTCAGTGCCATGCAGCGAGCCTATTGCCCGTATTCGCACTATCCGGTGGGCGCGGCCGCCCTCGTCGACGATGGTCGAATCGTGTCGGGATGCAACGTTGAGAACGCCGGGTACGGTGTGACACTGTGCGCTGAATGTGGCGTGATATCTGAACTGATCAACACAGGTGGAGGGCACCTGGTCGCGTTCGCGTGCGTCAATGCCCACCAGGAGGCGACCGCTCCGTGCGGACGGTGCCGACAGATCCTGTTCGAACATGGCGGCCCTGACCTGATGCTCGCCATGCCTGGCGGCCTGATGCGGATGGACGAGGTACTGCCGCGCGGCTTTGGCCCGTGGAATGTGCGTGAAGTGACAGGTGAAGACCCTGAGAACGGAGGAAGCAATGAGCGTTGAACAGTTTGACGTTGTCGACGTCATCTCAACCAAGCGTGACGGAGGTGAGCTGGACAACCATCAGATCGACTGGGTGATCGATGCCTACACGCGAGGCGTCGTTGCCGATGAGCAAATGTCGGCGCTGGCGATGGCGATTTTCATCAACGGGATGCAGCGCCGTGAAATTGAGCGCTGGACGCAGGCCATGATGAGCTCCGGGGAACGGATGGACTTTTCCAGCCTGACGCGCCCCACCAGTGACAAGCACTCCACCGGCGGTGTCGGTGACAAGATCACGCTGCCGCTGGCACCTCTCGTCGCGGTGTATGACGTGGCCGTGCCGCAGCTGTCCGGGCGCGGCCTGGGGCACACCGGCGGAACCCTGGACAAGATGGAATCGATCCCCGGGTGGCGCGCGAACCTGAGCAATGACGAAATCATGCACATGCTGGATACGGTTGGGGCAGTGATCTGCGCGGCAGGGTCTGGGTTGGCTCCCGCTGACCGCAAGCTGTACGCGCTGCGTGACACGACCGGAACCGTTGACTGTATTCCGCTGATCGCATCGTCGATTATGTCGAAGAAGATTGCTGAAGGCACCAGCTCACTGGTGCTGGACGTGAAGGTCGGCTCCGGTGCCTTCATGAAAGACATTGACCATGCGCGCGAACTGGCACGCACGATGGTGGACCTTGGTTCAGATGCAGGTCTGTCGATCAGTGCGCTGCTCACCGACATGTCCACGCCGCTGGGACGTACTGTCGGCAACGCGCTGGAAGTGCGTGAAGCTGTGGAGGTCCTGGCCGGTGGCGGACCCTCTGACGTGGTGGAACTGACCGTTGCTCTGGCACGCGAAATGCTGCGTCAGGCTGGACGAGGAGACGTTGACCCGGCTGAAGCGCTCGCTGATGGCCGCGCGATGGACAAGTGGCGTGAAATGGTCGCAGGCCAGGGCGGGGATCCTGACGCTGCGCTGCCGGCTGCCCAGCACACGGAAGTCATTGCTGCCGAAGCTTCCGGATATGTCACCGCGATGGATGCACTCTCGATCGGTGTGGCCTCGTGGCGCCTGGGGGCTGGCCGCGCACGCAAGGAAGATGCCGTGCAGGCGGAAGCAGGCATCGAAATCCACGCCAAACCGGGTGAGGCCGTCACGAAGGGGCAGCCTCTGTTGACGCTGCACACGCAGACACCTGAGCGAATCGAGCGGGCGCGTGAAGCCCTGTCGGGAGCCATCGCGATTGGCCCTGAGCGCCGCGGCGGTGCTGACTCCGTCGTGCTGGGTCGAGTGGATCCTCAGTGAACACCGCGCGCCCTCGGCCACTTCCCGCAGTCATGCCGCATCAGGTTGACGGCACAACGTGCGGGATCGCTGCGCTTGCAGCGGTTGCCGCGCGGGCGGGCGGACCGCAGCACGCCTATCTGAATGCTCGGCGCGATGCTGTTGACCGGATCCAGGTTGCGCTGCACGCTCAGGCCGCGCGGGTGGGGATCCCGTGGCCGCAGGCCTTAGGCACCTCGCCGTGGGCACTGGCTTCACTGGCATCAAGCGCGGTAGGAGTGCGCTACGGTTGGACGCCATGGGAATGCGGGGGTGTTGACCGGGTTCAACGGGCAGTCAACAGCGGAATCGATGCGTTCGTTTACGTGGGGGCGCACCGCCTCATCCCTCGGCACGTCATCGCCGTGCTCGCAGCGGAATCCACTGACTCGCAGTGGGTGGTTTTCGAGCCATCCAGCGGGAAAGTCATCACTACTTCTCCCAGCGTGTTCACACAGGCTCGCGCTGGGCACCCTCGGCAAGAATTTGGAAACTGGACGCTGCCCAGCCTTGTGGTAGCGCCCTGACCTACTGAAAAGGAGACACCCCATGACCACTCGATCCGACGTCGCACAGATGATCGACCACACATTGCTCAAACCGGAATCAACCGACCAGGACGTGCGCGCGCTGATTGCACAGGCTCAGGAACTGGGCACCTACTCCGTGTGCGTGTCACCGTCGATGCTGCCCATCGACGCCCCTGAAGGACTCCACGTGGCGTGCGTGTGCGGATTCCCTTCCGGCGCGCACAAGGCCGAGGTAAAAGCTGCTGAAGCTGCTCAAGCCGTTCGTGACGGTGCTGACGAGATTGACATGGTCGTGAACCTTGCGCTGGTCAAGCAGGCAGACTGGGATGGTGTGCGCGCCGACATTGCGGCCGTGCGTGCAGCATGCCCCGACTCGGTTTTGAAAGTCATCATCGAATCAGCCGTCCTGACCGATGAGGAAATCGTGGAGACCTGCAAGCAGGCAGAAGCTGCCGGAGCGGACTTCGTCAAGACGTCCACCGGTTTCCACCCCTCAGGTGGTGCCTCCGTCCACGCCGTTGAACTCATGCGTCAGACCGTGGGGGACCGCCTGGGAGTCAAGGCATCGGGCGGAATTCGCGACGCTCAGAGCGCGCTTGCCATGATCGAAGCAGGCGCATCCCGGCTTGGCCTGTCCTCCTCGGCGGCCGTGCTGGACGGCCTGGACGACTAGGTTGCGCTACACGCCGAGCGCAGCGCGCAGGTCAGTTTTGACCCGCTCGAGGCGCTCGGCGGCTTGTGTTCGGGCCGCGTCCACATTCCCATCCGAAACAGGGATCACAACCTCGCAGTAGCACTTCAACTTCGGCTCAGTGCCCGAGGGGCGAGCCACCACGCGGTCATCGGATTCGGTGCGGAAAATAAGCGCATCCGTACCGGGCAGATCGAGCTGCTCAGAGCCGTTCGTCAGGTCTGTTGTCTCGATGACGGGGGAGCCGGCCAGCGAGTCCACACCGCGCTCGCGCAGATTCGCCATACCGGTCGTAATTGTGGCCAGGTCATCGACACGGATAGTCAGGGGAGAGGTCGCATACAGGCCGAACTCACAGGCCAGCTCATCGAGAACTGCCCGAAGAGAAGAACCGTCAGCCTTGCGTTCTGCTGCAAAGCGCGCCAACTGCAGGCACGCTGAAATGCCGTCCTTGTCGCGCACATACCCCGGATCGACGCAGTATCCCAAAGCTTCTTCATAGCCGAAGACCAGGTTCGGTACGCGGGAAATCCACTTGAAACCGGTCAGTGTGACACGGTGTGTCACGCCGTGCGTCTGCGCGATGCGCGACAGCAGACGTGAGGACACAATCGAGTTGGCAACGGTCGGGTTGCCCTCGCCGCCACGTGCCTGCGTGACTGCCCGCAGTCCCAGCAGTGCGCCTACCTGATCTCCGGTCAACTGCCTCCAGCCACCCTCGATGGAGGGATCGGGAAGCGCGGCGCTGCAGCGGTCAGCATCTGGATCGTTCGCCAGGATGATGTCGGCATTAACGTCGCGCGCCAGCTGCATCGCCAGGTCCAGTGCCCCCGGCTCTTCAGGATTGGGGAAACGCACGGTCGGGAAATCCGGATCAGGATCCTGCTGCTGGGCAACGACGTGAACATCGGAAAAGCCGCGCCGGCGCAGTGCTTCACTCATCGTTGCTCCGCCCACACCGTGCATGGAGGTCAAAACGATGCGTAGCTGCGCATTTTCTGGCCCGCCCGTCACCAGTGAGGTGACTCGATCCAGATAGGCTTCCACGATTGAGTCGTCGAGTTCATGCCAGCCTGACTGGGCGCGCGGAACGTCACGAACAGAGGTGACGGCCTGGATCGCCTCGAAAATTTCCGCATCGAAAGGTGGGACGATCTGAGAGCCCTGACCAGAATCTGTGACCACGCGCCCACCCAGGTAGACCTTGTAACCGTTATCTTCGGCCGGGTTGTGCGAGGCCGTCACCATCACTGCCGCATCGGCTTCCAGGTGGCGCAATGCGAACGCTGTGAGGGGCGTGGGCATGGCGAGCGGCAGGACGTAGGCAGTGCCGCCGGCTGCGGTCGCAACCCCCGCCGTATCGAGGGCGAACTGGCGCGACCCATATCGGGCATCGCAGCCGATGACGATCGAAAAGTCCGGGCCCGCATGGCGCTTGAGAACCTCCATGAGGCCGGCTGCAGCGCGAATGACGACAGCGCGGTTCATTCTGTTCGGCCCGCCTCCGAGATGGCCGCGCAGCCCGGCTGTTCCGAATTCGAGGAGGCCCTTGAAACGGTCGGCCAGTTCAATGCGCGCATCCTCGCTAGTGGCGGACTGCTCAAGCAGATCCGTCAGCTCGCGTGCGGTCGCCTCGTCAGGATCGTCGTCAATCCACCGGCGAACAGCTTCAACGTCGATATCCATGTGTGTCACTGTCAGTCCTTCCGCTATCACTCAGCATCAGTTGCGATTGCCTGAACGATATCAGCCAAGAGGCGCGCAATTCTGGGAGCGGCCTCCTGACCGGCTGCGATCACCTCGGCATGCGAGAGGGGTTCAGGTGAGATTCCTGCTGCCAGATTCGTCATGAGTGAGATGCCGAGGATCTCCATGCCGGCTTCGCGCGCCGCTATCGCCTCGAGCGTGGTGGACATGCCCACCAGGTCGCCGCCCAGGATCCCTGCCATCTTCACTTCGGCGGGGGTTTCATAGTGTGGGCCGGGGAACTGGACATACACGCCTTCAGGCAAGGTCGGGTCAATCGTGTGAGCGACAGTGCGCAGACGCTGCGAATACAGGTCGGTCAGGTCGACAAATGTAGCGCCCTCCAGCGGGGAAGCGCCGGTGAGATTGATATGGTCGCGGATCAGAACCGCCTGGCCGGGGCTCCACTGTGGGTTCAGCCCTCCACACCCGTTGGTCAGGACGACGGTGCGAGCTCCTGCGGCCGCTGCTGTCCTCATCCCGTGGGCAACCGCTCGCACTCCTTTGCCTTCGTAGTAGTGCGTTCGTGAACCCAGGACGAGGGCGACTGTGTCAGATCCGTGCACCCGAATTGAGCGCATGACGGGAACGTGGCCAGCCACTGCGGGAGCAAAGAAGCCCGGCACTTCTGCTGCAGGGATTTCGCTGATTGTTTCACCGATCAGGTCGGCTGCTCCGCCCCATCCTGATCCCAGCACGAGCGCAATGTCGTGGTGGTCGATGCCGGAGCGGCGCGCAATGGTGTCCGCTGCGTGCCGCGCAAGTTCACCAGGTGTGGGGTCGGTAGAGTCGTCGCAGGTGCCGTGAGTGTGAACGTCAGATCGGGTCATGAGGATAACGCTACAACGAGGACCTATTATTTTTCTGTAAACAATCGGGCAACGTCGCTGACATGCCGATCACACCAAGGAGAGGTTGATGGAAAGTCAGGAAAACCATCCCCACAAACGCACCTATATGCGCGGCCCCGTTATGCTGCGAGGAAACCAGATACCGAAGGAAACCTCGGAAACGCGCTTGCTGCGGCCACAGAAAGACACTGACTGGGTGCATGAAGACCCGTGGCGCGTGCTGAGGATCCAGGCGGAGTTCGTTGAAGGGTTCGGAGCGCTGAGCGAGCTGGGGCCGGCTGTGTCGGTCTTCGGTTCGGCGCGCACGCAGGAAGACGATCCGTATTGGGAATACGCGCAGATGATTGGCCGACTGCTGGTCGAATCGGGATATGCCGTCATCACCGGCGGTGGTCCGGGGGCGATGGCGGCGGCGAACAAAGGTGCTTTTGAAGCGGGCGGGGCTTCCGTCGGCCTGGGCATTGAGCTGCCGATGGAGCAGGCAATGAACCAGTGGGTGAACATGGGGATCAACTTCCGCTACTTCTTCGCCCGTAAGACCATGTTCGTGAAGTATTCGTGTGGATTCATCGTCATGCCCGGTGGTTTTGGCACGATGGATGAACTGTTCGAAGCGGTCACGCTGGTGCAGACCGGCAAGGTCCAGGCATTTCCGTTGGTCTTGATCGGGTCAGACTACTGGGGTGGGCTGGTCGAGTGGGTACGTTCCACAATGGTGACTCACGGTGCGATTTCGCCCGGTGACCCGGACCTGTTCACGCTCGTTGACGATCCGCGTGAAGCTGTCGCCATCATTCGTGAACGCACGAAAGAGTGATTTTTCAGCGTAATTTCGCCTGTGCGCATCCCATTTTGCGGCAGTCACGGTAGAATGGATGTGTCCACTGCCAAGCGCAGATTGCGTGTCGGCAGCAGTGAAAACCATACCAAGGAGCGTGAGACATGGCAGCCATGAAACCTCGGACTGGTGACGGTCCCCTCGAGGCCACCAAAGAAGGGCGCGGCATTGTGATGCGTATTCCCAGTGAAGGTGGCGGACGGCTGGTCATCGAGCTCACGCCTGAGGAGGCGAAAGACCTCTCCGAGGCACTGTCACAGGCTGTGTGACGTGTAGCTGGACCAAGGGGTCTCATCGTGCGGCAGATGCATGGTGAGACCCTTCGTTTATGCCCGGTCAGGCTTTGACAGCAACCAGGACGCCGTCACCGACCGGAAGCAGCGAGGTGACGAAATCCTCCGTTTCACCCATCACGCGAATCACTTCACGCATGACAACGGTTTCCTCGTCACGGCGGGCCGGATCTGCGACTCGGTCATGCCACAATGCGTGTACCACCACCGCTGTGCCGCCTGGGCGGAGGATGCGCAGCGCATGGTCGAGGTATTCAGGCGTTTCCTTCACGTCAGCGTCAATGACGATCATGTCGTAGGCACCGGCTGCCATGCGGGGCAGTACATCAAGCGCCCTGCCAGAGATCAGGCGTGTGTGGCCGGAACCCCGGCCGGCCGATTCAAATGCGCGGCGGGCATGACGATGGAATTCAGGTTCCACGTCAATTGTGGTGAGCACACCGTTGGTCGGAATCCCCTCAAGCATCCACAGGCCTGACACACCTGCACCCGTGCCGATTTCCAGGACAGCTTTCGCTCCGGTGCACGAGGCAAGCATCCGCAGCGTTGCGCCGACACCTGTTGAAATAGGCTCAGCTCCCAGCTCGATGGCAACGTCGCGCGCGCGCCGAATGGTCTCAGATTCGCTGACGTATTCTTCTGAAAAAACCCAGGTTTGCGCTTTATCTGATGTCACGACGTCCTCCCACACCCACATGAATCATTCACGTTGTCCTCAAGCCTACCTTGATTGAACGGCGGCTGGTGATTTCACGTGCCGCGCTATCCGAGGCGCCCTCCCTGTGCAGGTGTCACGTTCAGGTGCATTCCGGCCAGTCCGCGCTTGCGCTGTCCCAGCAGCGCGCCCACCGTTTTCAAGACGGTTGCTGCGTCACCTTCGCCACTCAGGACGATGGGGGAGCCGGAGTCGCCGCCCTCGCGCAAGTGAATGTCGAGCGGAATCTGGGCCAGGAGCGGCACGTCGTATCCGAGTTGTGCACTCAGGCGTGCCGATACGGATTCGCCGCCGCCGGTGCCGAACACTTCGAGGCGCGACCCGTCCGGCTGGACCAGGTAGGACATGTTCTCGATGACGCCGAGGACGTGCTGCTGGGTCTGCGCTGCGATGGAGCCGGCACGTTCCGCAACCTCTGCCGCCGCAACCTGCGGAGTGGTGACGACCAGGATTTCAGAGGTTGGCAGCAGTTGTGCGATGGAGATTGCCACATCACCGGTGCCGGGAGGCATATCGATGAGCAGAACGTCCAGGTCACCCCAGAATACGTCCGCGAGGAACTGCTGGAGTGCGCGGTGCAGCATCGGTCCGCGCCACACGACGGCCTGGCCGTCCGGAACAAACATGCCGATTGAGACGACCTTGACGCCGCCGGCACCGATGGGCGGAATGATCATGCCGTCCAGAACCTGCGGCTCATGAACCACGCCCATCATGCGCGGAATGGAGAAGCCATAAATGTCAGCGTCGAGGACGCCAACTTTCAGGCCGGCGGACGCCATTGCTCCGGCCAGGTTCGCCGTCATGGACGACTTGCCAACCCCGCCCTTGCCGGATGTGACCGCAATGATGCGGGTGAGTGAATCGGGCTTGTTGAAGAGGATCTCGCGTTCGGCCTTCCCGCCGTTGAGCTTTTCACGTAAAGCTTTCTTTTGCTCGTCATTCATGACGCCCATCGTGACCTCGACGGTTTCGATACCGTCAACGGCACCCACCGCAGCCTTGATGTCGCGCGTGATCGTCTCGTGGAGGGGACAGCCCGCAATGGTCAGCAGGACACCGATATGAGCGGTGGTCCCGTCGATACGGACCTCGTCAATCATGTTGAGGTCGGTGACCGGGCGGTGCAGTTCCGGATCCATCACCGTTTCAAGAGCGGAGTGGACAGCGTGTTCAATGGACGTTTCAGACATGTAATCCATCGTACTTGGCCGACACAAACTCGCCAGGTGGGTCACGCCACACGGGGACGGATAATGCTAGGCGTCCTTCTGCCCAGCCAGTTCGGCGAGGACCTGTTGGGTCACTTCCTGGCGGACTTCGTCCTCCAGTTCGGCGCGGATCCGGGCGCGTAGGGACGCCTCGTCGGTTCCGTTGCCTTCCTGGAGTTCGTCGAGCATGTCACGAAGTTCGGAGCGTACGAAGTCGCGGGTGGCCATATCCTGCAGGCTCAAACGCAAACCGGCGATCTCGCGCGTGAGGTATTCCGTGTCCGTCAGGTTGCGTTCGGCGCGCTGCCGGTCCTGCTCGGCCTGTACGCGGTCACGATCGTCCTGACGGTTCTGCGCCAGCAGGATCAGAGGTGCCGAGTACGATGCCTGCAGTGACAGCATCAGCGTCAGTGCGGTGAAACCTAGTTCTGCCTTGTCGAATTGGAGCCTGTCGGGCGCCAGAGTGTTCCAGCCGATCCACAGGGCGACGAACACCGTCAGATAGACGATGAACTGCGGGGTGCCGGAAAAACGCGCGAGGCGTTCGGCTGCGCGCCCCATTCCTTCCGATTCGAGGTTGATGCGCGGGAGCCTGCGGCGGCGGTCAGCGGGTGTGTCCAAACGGTCAGCCATCGATGCTCCTTGCCATCAACTTGTCGGTCACGTCATCATCAAAGTCACGCCAGTCGGTCGGCAGCAACGCGTCCAGGACGTCGTCAACGGAGACAGCGCCCAGAAGAACGTCGTCCTCGTCGGTGACGGGCACCAGAGACAGGTTGTACGTTGCCATCAGACGAGTGACTGTCGCGATGTGAACGGTGGGGGAGACGGCCTCAATGTCATCATCGAGGATCGTTCCCAGCAGTGTTTGGGGTGGTTCACGCAGCGCGCGCTGGATGTGCACAACCCCCAGGAACGGGCCGGTCGGTGTTTCCTGGGGTGGGCGCGTGACACACACGATGGATGCCAGCGATGCGGGCAGGTCAGTGCGCCGCACAGCGGCCAGCATCTGCGCCACGGTTGCGTCAGGGCCGAGGATGACGGGCTCGGTGGTCATCAGCGAGCCGGCCGTTGATTCGGCATAGGTCAGCAGCCTTCGCACGTCCTGTGCTTCTTCGGGACCCATCCGAGCCAGCAGGGATTGCGCAATCGGATCAGGCAGCTCAGAGATCAGGTCGGCCGCGTCGTCAGGCTGCATTTCGTCGAGGATGTCGGCGGCGCGTCCAGTCTCCAATGCGGACACGATTTGCACGCGGTCATCATCACCGAGTTCTTCGAGCACGTCGGCCAGTCGGTGTTCAGGCAGTTCCTGAGCGACCGCGAGCTGGCGGTCAGCGGGCAGGTCATGCAGGAAGTCCGCCAGGTCAGCTGCCTTCATGTCCTCGGTGTATTGGATGAGTGCGGTGGCGGTCTGGTCGGAGTCGGCAATGAAGAGTCCGGTGGTTTGTGGAATATCGACGGTCAGGGTTTCGCCTCCGCGGCGGAATCCCAACGTGTTGAGGCGCTGACGCTGGACGTGCAGTTTGGTGAGCACCCAGTCACGAGGGCGACGCTGCTCCATCGCCACGTCGAGGATTTTTGCTTCGCCGCTGCCATCGTTCATTGTGATGATGCGGTCGAAGAGCTGGGAAATGACGAGTGCTTCAGCTGGCCGCTGATTGAAGCGGCGCAGATTCAGCAGGCCCGTGATGATAACAGCTCCGGATTCGATGGAGGTGACGCGAGTGAAAGGCAGGAAGATCCTGCGACGCGGTCCGACCTCGATGACGAAGCCGATGACGTTCGCCGGGGTCTTGAGTCGCATGGCCACGACGACGTCATGAATGGTGCCAACTTTTTCACCCAACGGGTCAAAAACGCCTGTGCCGGCAAGCTTGGCGACGAAGATGCGGCGACGTCCGGGCGTCACGGTGGTTGGAGCAGCAGTATTCACACAATCAGTCTAGGCTGAATTCATACGCGTCAGGTGATGTGAGGTTTCACGAGGCGCAGGAAAACTTTATGGTGTGATGTGAAAGAGGATTAAAAATGGCACGCCGCCACGGTTCGGCGCTCCTTGCGCCAACAATGCCATCCGGTACAGAGGTTGGCTCATACAAGACCTATATGGAAGCGTCAGATGCGGTTGACTATCTGAGTGATCAGGGATTCGATGTTCAGTTCATCACGATTGTCGGCACGGACCTGCACATGGTGGAGCGTGTGACCGGCAAGCTGACGACCGGGAAGGTCGCCGCGTCGGGTGCTGCGTCGGGCGCATTGTGGGGCGCTTTCATCGGGCTGCTGATGTCCTTTTCACTCCAAAGCAACATGTTGCCGTTCATGCTGCTGTCGCTGGGTGGTGGCGCACTGATCGGTGTCATCATGTCGGTGCTGTTCTACGCGCTGACAGGGTCGCGTCGAGATTTCACGTCGCATTCACAGACCGTAGCCTCACGCTACGCGGTGCTGGCAGCGGCGCAGATTGAAGAGGCCTACAAGTTGCTGCAAAATACGCGTGGCAACCTGATCCAGCCGATCCGTCAGCGCAGGCAGCGCCCGGAACCGACTGGTCCGACTGAGTACGGCTCACGTGCTGATGAACAGCCACGTTTCGGTGTGCGCCTGGAAGAAGGACAGCGCGAGCAAGACCAGGAACAGGCGGACGAGGCTCCACGGAATGAATCGGTCGACCCGTGGGCGGCGCCCAGCAAAGAAGGCGGGGACACCGCTTAGCAGTAGCCCCCGCCTTCGTGCGAACGGTCAGCGGTTACTTGCCGCTGGCCTGCACCTCGGCAATCCATGCTTCGACATCGTCGATGGTGCGGGGAATGTCCTCGGAAATGCGGGTCACTGAACCATCAGCGTTGACCTGCACGTCATCTTCAATACGCACGCCGATTCCGCGCAGCTCCTCGGGAACAGCGAGGTCGTCGGCACGGAAGTACAGTCCCGGCTCAATGGTGAAGGTCATACCTGGCTCCAGCAGCGCATCCTGATACAGCTCGCGACGAGCCTGCGCGCAGTCATGCACGTCGAGACCCAGGTGGTGAGACGTGCCGTGCGGCATCCACCGGCGGTGCTGCTGGCCTTCACTGGACAGTGATTCCTTCGCGCTGACCGGCAGAATGCCCCACTGCTCGAGGCGATCCGCCAGTACCTCCATCGCCGCGTCATGAATATCGCGGAAACGGGTGTTCGGTTGCCCTGCACGCTTCAAGGCTGCTTCACACGCATCGAGCACAGCCTGGTAGACCTTCTTCTGCGGTTCGGTGAAGGTGCCGTTGACAGGCAGTGTTCGGGTGATGTCGGCGGTGTAGAGGGAGTCGACTTCGATGCCGGCGTCGACCAGAACCAGGTCGCCCTCGCGAACGGGACCGTCATTGTCAATCCAGTGCAGAGTGTTTGCGTGATTACCGGAAGCGGCGATTGTTTCATAGCCCAGGCCGTTGCCCTCCTCGCGGGCGACAGCACCGAATGCACCTTCAATGACGCGCTCCCCACGGCGGTGTCCGACTGCGCGAGGCAGGCTGCGGATAATGTCATCAAAACCCTGTTTGGTGACCTCAACCGCGTGGCGCAGTTCCGACAGCTCGTATTCATCCTTCTTGAGGCGGATCTCAGACAGATGCTCCTGGAGCTTCTCATCATCGGGCAGTGCGTCCCCGCCGACGGGTAGCCCCGCCTGCTGGCGCACTTCGTTAACCATTGCTTCCACGTTCCCATCAACACCGGGCACGATGCGCAGCTGAACCTGGCCGGCATCTTTAGCCAGCGCGTCGCGCAGCGTGTCGATATGCGCGCACCTGAGGCCGGTCATTGCTTCCATCTCAGCGATCGATGGGCGTGCTCCCACCCAGAATTCGCCGTAGCGTGAATCAGCGTAGAACTCCTCTGAGGATCGTGAAGCGCGCGGCTTGAAGTACAGGACAGCTTCATGGGTAGCGCCTGATGCGTCGCCCTCGTCAATGGGGTCGAGGACGAGGACGGTGTCAGGCTCCTTTTCTCCACCCAGGCCGGACAGGTGCGCGAACGCTGAATGCGGGCGGAAACGGTAGTCGCAGTCATTGGAACGTACCTTGTAGGTGCCGGCTGGAATAACCAGGCGCTGTCCGGCAAAGGGTGCGCCGGCGAGTTGGTGCCGGGCTGCCAGGAAGTCCGCTGCTCCGCCTCGTTCGGGCGGGTCACTGGGACGAGGACCCCAGTTCGAGCCGATGAAAGCGCGGAACGCCTCTGAGGTGGGACGGCGGGAGCGCGTATTGCCGCGGTCAGCCATCGTTTGATCAGTTGATTGTTCAGATTCGGTTTCGTTCTCACTCATGTTTCTATGTTCTCACTTTCAGCGATCAATGCTGCGTTGAGTCCGCCAATTTTCCTCAGCGCGCGTGTGCCGATACGGTACATACATGATCCGCATTGACCCGCATACTCACTCGGCCTGCTCGGATGGGACGGACACTCCCGCTCAACTCATGATGGCTGCATCCCGCGTGGGCCTGGACGTGGTGGGGCTGACTGATCACGACACGACCGCCGGATGGGAGGACGCGGCGGCGATGGTGGAGCGCACCGGGGTGGCGCTCATGCGTGGCATTGAAATGTCCACAGCGTCGAACGGGATCAGTGCTCACGTGCTGGCGTACATGCCTGACCCCTCGTTCCCTGAGCTGGTTGAGACGATGCGGCGCTCGCGGGAGTCGCGCGAGGGACGGGCGCGCAAGATTGTGCAGAACCTGTCAGCAGACTTTCCGATCACGTGGGGCGCTGTCGTTGCGCAGACGCGGGGCGAGAATGTGCCGGTGGGGCGCCCTCACATTGCTGACGCATTGGTCGAGGCAGGTGTGTTCCCTGATCGCGGGGCTGCATTTGACGGCGCCCTGCATCCGTCACTGAAGTACTACGTGCACTACTGGGCTCCTGATCCGGTTGATACCGTTCGTCTGATTCGTCGCGCGGGCGGTGTCCCGGTTCTGGCGCATCCGAGGGCGAGGGCGAGGCAGCGAATCCTGAGCGAAGACGTCATTGCTGACATGGCGGAAGCCGGTTTATTCGGTCTGGAACGTGACCACCGCGACCACGACGCTGCTGCTCGTGAGGAAGTGGAGCGCATCGCGGATCGGCTGGGACTGCATGTGACTGGATCGTCGGACTATCACGGCCAGGGAAAGCCGAACCAGCTTGGAGAAAATCTGACATCAGAGTATGTTTATCGGGCAGTGGAAGAACAAGCCAGCCTGGAGGTCGTACGCCCGTGAACGTCGCTGAGATCCTCAATATCGGTTTGCTCGCCACGACGTTTACGAAGCTGTTTGTCATCATGGACCCGATTGGGACGGTCCCGGTGTTTTTGTCGCTCACGGGGCGCTATTCGGTGGCCGACAAGAGGCGCGCCGCAGTGCAGGCCACGGTCACCTCGCTGGGTGTGATCTTGCTGTTCGCTGCGATCGGACAGTACATTTTGCAGTTTCTGGAGATTTCCACTGAATCGCTGCAGCTGTCGGGCGGTTTCCTGTTGTTCCTAGTGGCGATGGAGTTGCTGACGGAAAAAGACCAGGACGAACCTGACACCGGGGATCACAATGTCAACGTCGCGCTGGTTCCGCTGGGCACGCCCCTCCTGGCCGGTCCGGGCGCAATCGTTGCCGTCATGGTGGCGGTGACGAATTCGGGTAAGACGATCTCCGGGTGGGTGGCAGTTGCCCTGGCTGTCGTGCTGATGCACGTGGTGATTTGGCTGACGATGCGTTTTTCCGTTGAGCTGGCCAAATTCCTAGGCCAGGGTGGCATCATGATCCTGACGAAGATCGCCGGTTTGCTGCTGGCGGCGATTGCCACACAGATGGTGATGACAGCGATCTTCACTTTTGTGCGTCATGCGGGGTTGTAGCAACGCTCTGTTTGAACACCGATCAGTCGTCATCTTCGTCCTCGTCGTCTTCAGCGCAAACTGATTGCAGCATCTCGTCGGTGCCGTAGTAATACTGCAACTGCTGGGAGAGCATCTGCATGACTGGCTGATCGGGGTGGTCGTGCTGCCACTGGCGGGCGTACGTACACAGTAGTTTCAATACCGGCTGAGGCGAGTCATCCTCCAAGCTCCACTTGTCCCGTTCAATGCGCTCAACTGCCAGACGGATTGCCTCGCAAGGACGCGGCTGGTCCTTGCTTAGAGCCAGCATCATCCACCGCTCGTTGACGCCCCAGCGATTCGCATAGTCCCACGCCCGTTCCCTGTCACCTTCAGCCAGCGCAAGGTCAATGGGTATGTCTGCGTCCGTCCAGGGCTGCTGCGCAATCCACTCGATGACTTGTTGGAGGACACGGGAGCGCTTATGCGCTTGTTCGCCGCATGTAAGCAAAAGATTCTGGAACCCGACACTTGGCGTCGAGGTGAAAGCGGTTCGTGCGATGGCAAGTGCGGTGCGTATGCGTTTGGCTGCCAGGCAGCACAGCACCGCCTCGCGAAGGGGAATGAGGAACGGCGAGTAACCTTGGGTCGCGTCGGTGCTGATGGCGTGTGCCTGATGGGCGCGCGCCACGACGTCAGCGGCCAGATCCGGCCGGTCAATGGCCTGTAGATCGTTAAAGAACATGCTGTAAGCGAAGCGATCGCCCTGCGTCGCGCACATGCGCAGCAGGGGAATGTCATCCTGGCACAGTGCCAAGTCGCGTAAGAGAGAGTTCTCGGCGCTTTCGACCTGGATTTTCTCATGTCTGCATTCGATCAGGTAGTCGCGATAGGCAGCCGTCGCTTCCTCGCCCAGGATAGGGATGATGTCTCTAGCTGAGGCTTCCCGCCATTCGTAATTCTCGACGAAATAGTGGGCTGTTTTACGGCCGGCTTCCTTTTCGGGCATCGTGGCCATCCATATCCAGACCAGCATCACTTCGAAAATCGTCTGCAGGTGATCGGTCCATTCACGAGCGTCGTCGTGTGGATCGTCGAAGACCAGTCGTTTGAAGTCGGCAAGTGCGTCGTGGCAGATCTGTTCCAGCCCGTCGGTCAATCCAAGGCTGATCAGCATCTTCATCTGCAGACCGAGTGACACTATCTCGTGTCTGTTTGCAGCGAGGTCGGCCCAGGAGGGCTTTCCGTAGTAGAGAAAGATCCGGCTGTACGCCTGCTGTACGAGCGCCGCAGACTGCTCGGGAGAGCCGAAATTGAAACTGCATGCTGTGGCGAAGAGCTGAGCGACAGGAGGAAGCGTGGCCGCGATTTTGGCGTAATGCTGGAGGAGCTGGTGGTCGACTGATTGGATAAGCTTTTCGGCCAGCTCTGAGGTGTCAAGGAGTTCTCGAGGCAGTGAAGGCGTTCCAGAATCTACTGATTGGCCGTGTTCGAGTAGAACCAGAGCGAGCGCGCATTGATGTTTGCAGAAGTGTCCGGCCTCGCCATGCGGGCAGCTGCACGCCCCATCCAGGGTTCCGTCATCTTCCCACAGCAGATCAACGTCGTACAGTGAGGTGCCTCGTACAGAGGCGCTGGCCCCGTGCTCTTCTATATGTGCATCCATCACGAAACGCATATAGGGGCGTGCACGGTCGAAAACCTTATCGCCTGCGCGGGCTCGAATATCCTCAACGCTGAAGGGGAACTCATCCATAACCGAAGTATGACAGCACCCGTGTGCATCTGGAGCCCGTCGGATTTCAAAGACCGAGTATTGCCACCCCCATCCAAACTGTGTTACTGTATTAATACAGTGATACAGATGGAGGGAGGAAGACATGCAAATGAGCGGAGATTCTCGGCCAATCTGGATCCAACTGGTCGAAGAGTTTACGCAGCGTATTGTTTCCGGCCAGTGGAAGCCCGGAGAAAAAGTACCGAGCGTCAGAGAACTGGCCGCAGAATTCACAGTCAATCCGAACACCGTCCAACGAGCACTCACCCGTGCTGACGAGGACGGCCTGACACAATCGAATCGCACTGCCGGACGCTTTGTGACAGACGACCAGGACGTGATCAAGCAGCATCGCGACAACCTTGCACACCAGATAACAGCTGAATTCATCGCACAGATGAAAGCACTTGGATGTGACAAGAACACGATCACTGAGCTGATCAATTCCCAGTGGAATACGTATGGACCTGACACAGTCGCCCTCGGCAATGAACAGAAACACGCAAAGGATCCTCATGACAACGCACGCAATTGAGGTTGCGCACCTGACAAAAAAATACGGACAATGGCCGGCGCTCAACGATATATCTTTCTCAATTGAGCCCGGGCAGATCGTTGGCCTGATGGGGGACAACGGGTCCGGGAAAACGACACTTCTGAAAATCCTGGCAGGAATACTGTCCGGTTACGAGGGGAACGTCGCCATCCACGGCCATGCGCCCGGCCCGCAGTCCAAAGCCATCACCTCCTACCTGCCGGACGAATCGGCGCTGCCAACCAGCCTGACAGCCGATGAGGCGATCCACATGTATGCCGACTTCTTCGACGACTTCGACCGCGCTCAGGCTTCTGAGATGATCGATTTCTTCGAACTGCCACACAACAAACGCTTCCGAGAGATGTCAAAAGGTATGCGCGAAAAGGCGCAAGTGGCACTCACCATGTCCAGACGGGCAAAAGTCCACCTGCTCGATGAGCCGATATCAGGGGTTGACCCGGCGGCGCGCGACATTATCATGCGCGGCGTGCTCACAGGTTTTGACCCCGACGCCCTCATGATCCTGTCCACACACCTGATCCGCGACATCGAGCCGATCATTGACTACGCAATCTTCATGCGCCAGGGGAAGATCCTGCTGGCGGGACACGTTGATGATCTGCGAGAAGAACACGGCACGGACCTCGACACTCTGTTTAGAAAGGTGTATGCACGATGATCTGGACAATTATCCGCTATGACGCGAAAGCAACGTGGCGCCAGCTGTGCGTCATGCCTGTCGTGGCAGCATTGCTGCTGGGCACAGCAATCGGCGCAGATGCGCTGAAAATTCCGGTGTTGAAGGAAATTTCCCTGGTACTCGCAGTGGTGTCAATCGGCGGGCTGCTTGCAGTGCAGGCGCTGATATGCATCCTCAACTACTGGACATCAATGTATGGGCGACAGGGCTCATTCACGCAGACCATTCCGGTGCCGACATCAACACTTTTGAGTGGAAAACTCCTGTACGCATTTATCGTCGGCGTGCTGTCACTGATCGTGACCGCCGTGTTCACGCTGCTTGCCGTCCTGTATTACGTCGGCGCCGAAGCTGCGCGCTACGTCATTGACCAGATTCTTCAGCAGGCGTGGACCAATGCGGTCATACTGGTAATCGCAAGCGTGCTCCTCCAGTTAGTCTGCTCACTGGTGATCGTATGGTCGGTGATCACAATCAGTTCTGACGAAAAACTCTGGTCGCTCAGATGGGGCGCACCGGTCCTCGGCCTGTTCTGCACATACGTTGTTTATGAAGTCGGAGCTGCGCTGTTCGCGCTGTTCATTCCGATCGGAGTGCGTATGGAAGATCCCGGGGTAGGTGACATCGTCATGGAAGGAATGTGGCCCAGCATCGTCAAAATGGTGCAGTATGACGCAGCATCGCCTGAGGTGCTGGGGCTTGGATACGTCCTGTGGGCGGTTGTTCTGGCAGTGGTGCTGCTTGTCCTCGCGCGTCGTCACGCGGATCGGCGCACATCCGTTCGGTAGCGGATTGCCAGGCAGCCCACCTCCCTCGTCTGCTTGTCGAGGGAGGCGGGCCTGTGAGAAAGTATGAAGGTCAGTGTAGCGTGGATGTGGAGGTACCAATGTCGGACCCGGTGCGACCTGTTGGTGGCCAGGTGGAACCGAATCGTCGGCCAGGGACGGTGTGGGCGCTGCTCATCCTCACGTTGATCTATTGCATCTTCAGCACTGTCAGAGCTATCAAGGACGCCCTCACAGCGTGGCCGCAGATGACAGACAATGGCGAGGACCTCACGATCGTCTCAGTGGTTATCGACCTTGTCATTATCGGCCTGTGTGTCCTGCTGCTGCTCGGTGCACTCCTCGTCACCATGCGAATGACACGGATCCTGATGCTGGTTGCAGGGATCATGACGATTGGGTGGGAGCTGCTGTCCGTTTTCAGCTACGCGGTTTTGCTGCAGGAGTATCACCTTGGTCGCTGGGCGATCAAACTGGGCCAGCTTGGAATCGTGATCGCCATCGTAGTGCTGACGCTGGTTCCACCCACGGCGCGCTGGTTTGCAGCCAGGTTCCCGCAGCGCAGGATATAGGCGTTCGAGGGTGGCTGCGCGTCCTCGCCATGCCTGAGAAAAAGAGGGAATTGGTGTAGCGGACGTATTGTGCGCAGGGTAACTTTTATGTGAAGGTAATAAAGATCAGCAGATCTTCTTAGGTGGAGGCATTCATGTCAGACCCGACTCAACCTGCACAACCGGGACGCGTCGATCAGCCGGACCAGCCCGACCAGCCGGAACGTTCGGATCAGGCAGCGCAGCCGACGCAACCGCAGGCCTCCAACGAACGCACTGGTTCGTCAGCGGAACAATCCGAGCACACATCCTGGCAGCAGCAGTGGTCGCAACCGTGGCAATATCAGGGTGCACAGGGATCCCGGGAACAAGGCCCGCAGGGCTATCCGCAAGCTCCTTATTATGGCCAGCAGCAACCGGGCGGTCAGCAGAGTTGGAACGGTCAGCAAGCCTGGAACGCTGGTCAGCAGCAGAGGTGGGGCGGCCAGCCAGGATATGCCGGCCAGCAGCAAAGTTGGGGGAACCAGCAGCAAGCATGGGGCGGCCAGCAAGGTTTCGCAGGCCAGCCGCAACAGCAACAGCAACAGCCACAGCCTTCACAGCAGCCTCCGGTCAGCCAGGCTGACTGGCAGAATCGTCAGGAGCAGGCCTCCCGGACCGTTCAGCCCGAACCCCAGCGCTCAAATCCGGCGCAGCCCTCGACTACCCAGTGGGGTGGAAATCAGTACAGCTTCGCCCCCTCGTCGATGCAGCAGGGCCAGCAGAGCCAGCAGGGGTACGGATACGGCAGCTCCATGACGCCTGCTCAGCAGCAGGGCGCCAAGCAAATCGACTTCAAGGCGATCCTGGCAAGCAAACCCATCATCGTGTGGATTGCCTCAATACTTGCACTTCTTTTCGGAGCCATCGACGTCATACTCTCATTGGGGGGCCTGTTCTCGATCGTCAGCGTCGTCAGTGAGATCGGAAGCAGCTTTATTTCACCGATGATGTGGATTGGTGCCATTTTGGAGCCGATCGTCGCGATAGCGATGATCGGCGGTGCGATTATGCTGCTGCTGCGCAAGGGGAATGTGATCCTTCTGGTCGCAACTGCCATCATGCTTGCGCTGCACGTGTTGTCACCGGTCATCGATGGCATCCCGCTGAGCTACTTGACCGCGCTGGGCTGGTTCTACAAGATCCTCGTTGTTGCGGTTCTTATTGCGATCATCGTTCTGTCTGTTCTGCCCGCAACCCGCCGGTGGCTTGCCAGCAAAGCGACCGGATTTGAGCCACGCAATCAGTCCGACAGAGGTAACTCGCAGCAATCCTCGTACAACAGGCAGCAGCCCGGATCACAGTATTCGCCCTATCAGCCCGGATACGGCGCGTCACAATGGTCCTCCGGTTCCTACCAATCCGGACAATCAGGCCAGCCCGGACAGTCCGGCCAGGGATGGTCCAGCCAGTCCCGCTAAGACAACTCAGACACAGATGCCCAAGGCCGATTCGTTAGCCTTGGGCATCTGTATGCGTGAAACTTCAGGTGGTGCCGACTTACTCAGCAGCCTCGGAACCACTGGAACGGCGGCGTGCACGGCGGCGAGTGCCCTGAGTGCCCTCACCCTTGGCAGATCCAGAGTCACTCTTGCGGCGACGCACACGCGTACGTTGACGACGCGGTGTCTCCTCAGATCCACCGTCCTGCGACGCTGCGCCCTTACGGCGGCCAGAGGAGCGACGCCCACCGCCACGACGCCCGGATCCTCGACCCGAACCACGCCCTGATCCACGTCTCGGACCGTGATGCCCGCGACCGGTTTCTCCCAGATCCTCCACCTTCTCGGCTTGCAGACCCGCGCGCGTGCGCTGTGAACGCGGCAAACGGTCGGTGACACCGGTCGGGATATCCAAATCCGTGTACAAGTGATCCGACGTGTGGTACGTCTCAAGGGGGTCTGGCACGCCCAGCCCCAACGCTTTCGAGATCAGTGACCAGCGCGGCACATCATCCCAGTCCACGAATGTGACAGCGGTGCCGGATGCGCCTGCACGGCCGGTGCGTCCAATGCGATGCAGGTAGATTTTCTCGTCTTCAGGGCACTGGTAGTTGACCACATGTGTCACGTCGTCAACGTCGATGCCGCGTGCCGCCACGTCGGTGGCCACCAGCACGTCGATCTTGCCGTTACGGAACGCCCGCATTGCCCGCTCGCGTGCACCCTGACCCAGGTCACCGTGCAGCGAACCAACAGCAAAACCGCGATGCGTCAGATCCTCGCCCAGGCGCGCTGCCGTCCTCTTGGTGCGGCAGAAAATAATGGTGCGGCCTCGCCCTCGTGCCTGCAGAATACGGCTGATGACTTCCACCTTGTTCATCGCGTGCACGCGGTAAATGACCTGCTTGACTGTGCGCACCGTGGCGCCCTGATCCTCCGGGTCCTGCGCGCGGATGTGGGTCGGCTGGGACATGAAGCGGCGAGCCAGCGCCACTACCGGGCCAGGCATCGTCGCTGAGAACAGCATCGTGTGGCGCGTAGCCGGAACGCGTGCCAGCAAAGTTTCCACATCGGGCAAAAAGCCCAGATCCAGCATCTCGTCGGCTTCGTCAAGGACCACTGTCTTCACGCCGTTGAGCTTGAGCACGCGCCGCTTGAGCAGGTCGATCAGACGACCGGGAGTTCCCACAACGACGTCAGTGCCGCGTTCCAGCGAATCGATCTGCGGCTCGAACGCTACGCCACCATAAATCTCCGTGATGCGCACACCCAGTTTCGATCCGGCGACGCGCAGATCAGCCGCCACCTGCTTGGACAGCTCGCGCGTGGGGAGCACAACCAGTGCCTGCGGGCAGTCGGGATTGAGCAGATCCGCATACGCCGGGCTCGAGGGCACCACCAGCTCCTGAAGCAGTGGGATCCCAAAACCCAGCGTCTTGCCGGTACCGGTTTTCGCCTGGCCGATGATGTCATGCCCGTCCAGCGCCACCGGCAAGGTGAGTGCCTGAATCGGGAACGGGTGGGTAATGGAACGCTCCTCCAACGCCTGCACGATCGGCTCGCACACGCCGAAATCTGCGAATGAGCGTTCATCGAGGTGCGACGTGGAGCCGTCCTCGTCAGTGATGTCCGGGACTGCTTCGCCGGCGTGAGCGTCGAATGTTCCGTCGGCAATGTCACCCAGGCGCACCACCCCGGCTGAGTAGGTCACTGACGAGGGTGACTCGTCCTGAGGCTGCGCTTCGTTATCTGTCAAGGAATCAGTCACGATCCTGCTATCTCCATCTTCGGGACGTTGCCCGAGGTCAGGTGTGAATGCGATGCACTCACACACGAGGGGAAGCCGATCGCGCATTATCACTGGGCACATACACGCCTCATGTCGGGCGCCGTTGAATGTGCACGGACGCGGCAAAGATTTCACCAAGGTGAAAGCTCCGCGGTTCAGTCGGTATCTGACGGTGTCGTGTTGAGTCAAAGCGACCGGTCAACCGTATGTTCGTCTCCATGATATCCGTGTCGGCCGTATGAATGTGCAGGCGGTGAGGGTTATCACGTCTCACGGCTGTGATCGCGCTAGGCTGGAGCCATGCAACGTGTCTACGAAACTCCTTCACACGCCACCAGTGAAGCGCTCGGTTTTTTCGCGTACGGCGCGCTGGCGGCCATGACCCGTCTGGCCAAGGACGGTGACCAGGCGCCCACCATCGACGCCCATATCGCTCACATGGAAATGGCGGATCGCGCGTTCCAGTTCTTCACACAGATGGGAGTCTGGGCGCGTCACCGCGGGCTGGATCTGGCCGAGCTTGCCGACGAGTATTCAGGCATGTTTGACGACATTGACATGCGCACCCGGCCCAGTCAGTGGTGGGAACGCTCCGTCAAAACGTACGTCACGCTGGGTATCCTGAGTGACCTGATGCGCGAAGTCGCCGTGTGCCACAAGCTGTTTGATGACGTGTCGGAGTCGTGGGATCTGGGTCAGGGCGCGTGGGTGGAAGAACACCTCGCGCCGCTGACTGCGCAGGACGGGCAGCTGGCCGCACGGTTGTCCTTGTGGGCCAGGCGCGTGGCGGGCGAGGTGCTCGGTCTGGCTCGCGCCACGCTGTTCACGCATCCGAATCTGGCGAAAGACGGCGACACGGCTGATGCCATTTCCGCCGAGGTCACCCGGCGTCACGGTGAACGCATGGAGCGCATTAACCTCAAGCCCTGAGGTGGTTCATCTCTAGCTGACGGCGAAGCCCACTCGGCGAGGCTGTTCTGAGGCGATCGACACGTATGCCAGGGATGCTGCCGGTACGATGATGCGCTGTCCCCGCCGGTCAGACAGGTCGAGGGCGGTCGAGTCTGCGGCTGTCTGCTTGACGAGGGCGACCAGGTCTTCCTCGTCCATGTCCACGTCAAGTTGAAGTTCGCGGGCAGCGCCTTGCACTCCGATTGCTATTTTCATGTGAAACTCCCTTTCGAGCCGGCCATATCCTGATTCTCACCCTAGCAACGCTGCACCTCACGTACCGGATCGAACGCAAATGCACGTGCAGGATGTCACTATTGGGACATGGACATCACCACGACTCCGATTATCGCGCGTGAACAGCCAGATCACGGTGCTGTTCCTCAGCTGGATCAGTATCAACGCGCAGTGTGCGATGCGGTTGCCGCCGGGCGGCATGCTGTGGTGCGCTCCATGCCTGGATCGGGGCGGACGACGTGCGCACTGGCTGTTGTCCAACAGGCTGTGAACAGGTCAGACAGCGTGATGATGCTCGTGCCGGATCGCAACCGGGCGGACTGGCTTCAACCCCGTGTGGAAGCGCTCGCACCGCACACTGTTCGCCCCGTGCGAACGCCGGCCGGCTGCGCCTATCAGGTTGTCTCCACGTGGCGCACCGTGCGCGCGGATCCACTCGGTCCCGTTCAACTGGTCACCGGAGCGGCAGAAGATCAACTCATAGCGGACCTGATGAGGCGTCCCGGTATCAACTGGCCGGAATTCTTGCCTGAACAGATGCGTGACATGGCGGCCTTCCGCATGGAAGTACGCAACCTTTTCGCTCGCGCCGGTGAAGCAGGTATCAGCGGTGAGGAACTGGAACGAATTGGACGTGAGCGCGGTGCAGACGAGTGGGTGGCGTGCGGGCAGCTTCTGCAGGTGTACGAGGGGGGCCCCGACTTCGCTGTGGAAACGCGCGGTACAATGCTGGCTGACATGTCGCGCATACAGCGTGTGGCGGCTCAGGTGATCGATGGGTGGGATCGTGATGCCGCGCGCGTGGGGGTGAGCGCAGATGCGCCCATACCTGATGTGATCGTGGTGGATGATCTGCAGGACTGCACTCCCTCAACCGTCGAACTGCTCAGCGCGTGTGCGCGCAGTGGCACCAGGATCGTGGCATTTGCCGCTCCCGATGTTGCCGTGGCGTCCTACCGTGGAGGCGAACCCCACCTGGATGCGCGCCTGGCGCGCCGCCTGGGCGTTCCCCTGATGCAGCTGGGTGCCAACCGCCGCGGCACACCCGTACTGCGTCACATGGTCTACGACGCAGTTGAACGAATCGGCGTGCAGGCCTCGGCTGCGCACCGATTGGCAGAAGCTCAGGCATTGGGCGTGTCGGATAGGCAGGCAGACGATACGCCGGCGACAGGTGATGTACATCTGCACGTCGTCGCAACCGATGCTCAGATGGGGGCGCAGTGCGCGCGGGCCGTGCGCCATGCTTTTCTGCATGAGGGGGTGGACTGGACGGACCAGGTCATCATCGCGCGCTCCAGCAGCATCGTTGAACAGGTCAGGCGTCAGTTGATGCAAGGCTCAGTCCCCGTTGCTGGTGGTCAGCGCGCCTTCACATTCTCCGCAGAGCCAGCAACCCGGATTCTGCTTGAGCTGATCTGTGCCGATCCGGAAGATGCGGAGGATTTGCTGACGCACCTGATCGACTCGCCCTACATCCAGGTCGATCCTCTTGACGTGTCGCGAGTTCTGCGAGCGCTGAACCGGCAGTGCCGGGACGAAGGTGCAGGCAGTGCAGATGATGGCGACGACACTGATGTCCGCATCCAGGAAGTGAGCATCGCTGATCTCATCGCTTCGCCGCAGATCCTCGACACGCTTAAGAATGACGACGAAGCAGCGCAGGAGGCCGTGTCGCGCATCAGGGGTGAACTGCTCACAGCTCACCTGATGTGGAAAGCGGCCCAAGATGCCGCACAACTGACACCCGGCGTGGCACTGTGGCGCCTGTGGAACAGCAGCAGCGAACTGGGTGAGGAGCACTCAGTGGCGACCCGATGGCGCAATGGCGCCATTGCTGGAGGCACGGATGCCGCATGGTACGACGATCAGCTCGACGCGGTCCTGGCACTGTTCAAAGTTGCCGATGTCTACGAGCAGCGTGAGCCAGGCGCACGGGCAGGAGCTTTCGCGCAGCAGCTGCTCGGTGATGACGTACCAACTGATACGATCGCGCAGGCAGGGATTCGTCCTCGAGGAATCGAAGTACTGACACCGGCAGCCGCGATGGGGCGCGAATGGAAGCTCGTGCACATCGTGGGCGTGCAGGACGGTCAGTGGCCCAACATGACGGTGCGTGACCGAGTGCTGCGTTCCGACCTGATCGGGCAGGCTGACCCTGATCCCTCCACGCGGTTGGCGCGTCACCAGATCATGGAAGATGAACGCCGTCTGTTCGCCGCCGCTTTGTCCAGAGCTACGCGACGCGTGCAGGTTTATGCTGTGCTGAATGAGGACGAAGCTCCCTCGTCTTTCGTGGACCTGATTGCGCAATACAGTCACGCACCGCGCACCGAAGACGGAGACTTGATTGTTGAACGCGTACCTGCGCCCCTCAACATGGCTGGTCACGTCGCGCACCTGCGCCATCTTGCAGCTCAGGGTGGAAAAGAGAGCGAACAGGCCATCGAACTGCTTGCGGTGCTGGCACGCAGCGGCATCAGCTATGCGAACCCGCGCTACTGGATGGGGACAGGCGGGGTGACGACCTCTGAGGTTACCGGCTCGAAAACGGTGCGCCTGTCACCCTCGAAAATCCAGGACATCCGCGATTGCCCGCTCAAATGGTTCTTCACGTCGATCGGCGCTGACCAGGCGCCGGGTGCCGCCCAGGAATTGGGCTCCCTCATCCATGCCATTGCTCAGCGTCACCCGCATGGACCACTCGATGTCATGATGAGCGAGTTGCGCGCCGCATATGACCTGCTGGACTTCGATGCGAACACACTGGCAGGACGCCAGCAGATCGCGCAGGCTGAGCACATCATCGAGAACCTTGCCGCGTATATGGAGGGAGTGCCCGGTCCGGTAGAGGTCGAACAATCCATTCACGCCACCATGGGTGATGTCATCGTGACAGGGCGCATCGACCGGATTGAGCATGTGGACGGGAAGGTACGCGTGGCGGACCTGAAAACAGGCAAGAGCGCCGTATCAAAGACCGCAGCTCAGGAACATCCTCAGCTCGCGTCCTACCAGGTGGCATTGACAGCCGCAGGATATGAAATGACTGGAGCGCGCCTGGTGTACCTCGGAACGAAAAACGTCGCGACGCGCGAACAGTCAGCAATGGACTCCGAACAGTTCACTCAATGGTGCGACCAGATGAAGCAGTGGGGACAGATGGCGCGCGGCCCGCACTATCCGGCAACACCGTCAGAAGATGCATGCCGCTTTTGCCGTTTCGCTCAGAGTTGCCCTGCCAAAGATGAAGGACGGAGGACACTTCCATGACTACGCAGACGCTGACCCATCCTGAGATGACAGCCCGGCGCATCGCGGAACTGACAGGCCTGCCAGTTCCCACCGCCGAACAACAACGCGTCATTGAAGCTGACATGGAGCCGCTCCTCGTTGTTGCCGGCGCTGGGTCAGGCAAGACCGAGACCATGTCGATGCGAGTGCTGCACATGGTCGCCGCGCGAGGACTATCCCCCGACCAGATCCTCGGATTGACGTTCTCACGCAAAGCAGCCGCTGAACTCGGTCAGCGGCTTCGAGCGCGCCTGAGCACACTGAGCCAGCACTGCGACGGCATCAGCATCACTGAGGACCCGGTATGTATGACATACCACTCCTTCGCACAGCAAATCGTCCACGACCACGGGATGCGTCTGGGTATCGACCCGAACCAGCGTCTGATCGGACAGGCAGGCGCAGTCCAGATGATGACCGACATTTTTGAGATGTGGCCACGCGATCTGGGAAGCGACAAGAGCGTATCCAGCCTTGTGGACAGCGCACTGGGTCTTGCCGGCCAAATCGCTGAACACGCAATGAGCATTGATGAGATGCGCGTATTCCTCGACGAATTCGGAACGGCGCTGCGGGAAATTGGCAAGCCGACCGGCGTACTCAAGAGCATGGTGGACACCAACGACCTGCGGCTGCGCCTCCTTGACCTGATCGACGCCTTCTCTGAACGCAAACGCAGTGAACGAGTCGTCGACTTTTCCGACCTGCTGATCTTGGCCAACCGGCTCGCCCACAGCGCGCCCGCTGTGCGCGACCAATTGAGAGCCGACTATCACGCCGTGTTTCTGGACGAATTTCAGGACACCTCCGTCATTCAGATGAAGTTTCTGGCGGCACTGTTTCACGATCATCCAGTGACAGCGGTAGGGGATCCCAACCAGTCCATCTACTCGTGGCGTGGTGCCTCAGCCGGATCGCTGAAATCATTCCTGGACCGCTTCTGTTCGGATACGCCTCACGTCGAGCAAACACAGTACCTCTCGACAGCGTTCCGAAACGACCGCATGATTCTCGATGTCGCCAACCACGTGTCCAGGCCGCTGCGTGAGGATTCCGACATACCGCAGCTCAAAACGCTCGAACAAACACTGACTGCTGACTTGGAGCGCGCGCGACGCGAAGCGGCTCCCGTTGCTGAACAGCAGCGCCTCGAACAGGCGGTTCAGGCTGCGCGCGAGCGCGCCCATGACGGAGTTGTGGACGTCGCCTTCGAGACCAGCACCCAGGACCAGGCCGAAACAGCGGCCCGCTTCCTCGTGAAGCACCGCCAGCGCCGAGGCTCCAGATGGTCAAGCGCGGCGGTGTTGTGCAGGCGAACCTCCGATTTTATTGCAGTGGAAAAAACACTTCGAGCACATGACATTCCTACCCAGGTAATTGGTTTAGGAGGACTGCTTCAACAACCTGCGGTCGCAGATGTGCGGGCAGCATTGCGATTGAGTGTTGACGTGAGCGATTCGCCTGCAGCACTGCGGCTGGTGACGAACCTCGACCTGGGAGCCTCGGATCTGCAGGTGCTCGGCAAGTGGGCCAGGGCACGAAATACGCGTACGCCGGGAGACCATCCCCTGACCTACCTTCTCGACGCTCTCGATACGCCTCCGCCCGTGCACTGGCGCGGCGATGATGCTTCCCCTGCGATCTCTGCAGCAGCAGTGGCGCGCGTCGAGGTCCTGTCCAGCAAACTGCGTGCCATCCGTGAATGGTCCGGGCATCCGGTGACAGATCAGGTGGAACGTGCCATCTCGATACTGGGAGTGGCAACCGATGCTATTGCCGACCCCATGCCCAACGACGGACGCGAAGCGCTGGATACGTTCGTGGATGTGGCCCGAAACTTTGAGAAAGATGCCCCCGATCCGTCGATGCGCGCATTCCTTGCGTGGCTGGATGTGGCCGAACAGGAAGAACGTGGCCTTGCCGGGCCGCACACCGACCCGGATCCCGATGCGGTGCAGATTCTCACCATCCACGGGGCGAAAGGTCTGGAATGGGACAGTGTGGTTGTCTACGGACTGGGGGATGGGATTTTCCCTTCTCACCGCTCGAACTCAGTGACGTGGCGCGATGACCCGCCCGGAGCGAGCGGATGGTTGGAGCGAAGCAGCGAGATTCCCTACCCGTTGCGAGGCGATGCCGACTACCTACCGGCCTTGACGATCGGTGAAGGGGAGGGGCGAACACCTCAGTCAGCGTTCAACAACTGGATTACGCAGACCTATCGACCTGAAATGGGCTGGCAGACGGAGCGCGAAGAGCGCCGCCTCGCATACGTCGCGTTGACGAGGGCACGCCATCACATGCTGCTGACCGGTGCATGGGTGGCATCGTCAGCGAAATTGCACTTTCCCTCGCGCTATCTGATGGAACCACTTGAAGCTGGGCTGACGGCTGCTGACCCTGAACGTGCGATCGCGCCTCAACCTGAACCTGAAGAAGTCGCACAGCTCCTGGCCGCGCAAGACTCACCGCTCTTTCCGGCACCTCCTGACGTATCGCGCCAACGCATGACGCAGGTGGCTCACGCAGTGCAGGATGCGATGACACGGCATAGCGGTGAGGCGACCGATGGTGACACGCATCTGGCGCGCACCCCGCACCCGCTGGCCGCCGATACGCGCGTCCTTCTCGACGAGCATCTGCTGCGCAAACACGACGATGCGCTTGTTGTGCCACTGAGCCGCATTCCGGCAACCTCGGTGACACGACTGCTGAGCAGTCCAGATGAGTATGCGCGCGACTTGCGTCGGCCCATACCGCGCGAACCCAGCGACGCCGCGACCCTGGGGACACTGTTCCACTCATGGGTCGAACGCCAGCTGCGCATGGTCTCAGGTGAACTGTGGGATGAGCACATTCTCGGTGAAGAAACGCTTAGCTCGGCGCAACACAGGCGCTTTGACGCAATGAAAGGCATTTTCAACACCCTCCCCATTGTCAATACAGGAAAGCCGATCGCGGTAGAAGAACCCTTCTCGGTGCGGATCGGCTCCTTGAGTATTCCCGGCCGCTTCGATGCCGTGTTCGAGGATGCCGACGGCCGAACAGTGATCATCGACTGGAAAACAGGTCGCGCCCCGACGCGCAATCCAAGCGGAGCATCCACCGCGCAGGCGCATCTGACTCAGTTACGCCTCTACACCGCCGCATGGGCGCAGCGAAGCGGAACAGACCCGGACGACATTCACGCCCGCATCGTCTACCTGGGTAGAGATCCTTCCGTTCCAGCAGATCAGCGCCTGTATTCCAGGGAAGCTCTGGAGGCAATCGTGCGCGAATATGGCTCACCGATTGACGACCTGGAAACCGCGTTGCAGGCAGTGTTCACGCAGGCGCCAGCACAGAGCGGACCTGCGCGTCGCTTCAGGAAATCTGTGGGGGAGTGCGGGTCGGATCACCATCGGCATGCCGGTCAGTGATGGACTCCGCCTCGTCCATCGACATTGGCTCCGTCACGTCCTCAGGCGAAGCAGTCCAGGTTGGCGCGGCGGGATCCTCGGCAGGCTCAGGTTCATCTTCGGGGGCAGTCTCATCCGCGGGTTCAGGCGCGAGCTCATGCTCCGTCAACAGATCATTGCCCACGTCGAGCGACAAATCCGACAACATCTGCGACGCGTCGCGAACGATCTCCTTGTCCTCCGCATGAAGTCCGTGAGACAGCCAGCGCACGATTGCCAACTCAGACAGCAACTGAGCGCGCGTCGCCAGGTGCAAGTCCGTCGCAATCCTCGTCATCGAATACGACGACTGGAACGTTTCAAGGAAACCATCAGATGCCTGAGACAAAATCCACGCCACGTCGATCGCCGGATCACCCACGTGCGCAGAGGAAAAACCACTGATGGACAGCACGATCCCATCTGCGACCTTCACCGACTGGACTTGCAGATCGCCGTGAACAGGGCACGGGCGGAAACGCCACAAAGCGTCATCATCTAAGGCAGCTCGCCAGCGGCGCACAAGATTCGCAGGAACCGTCACAGCTGCCAACACTTCCTGGAGGACAGCACTGTGGCGGTCACGGCACTCAGAGGCCGAATACTGCGGAACATTCACATCCGAATACGTTGACACAGGCAGGTTATGCAAGCTGGCGATCGACCGGGCCAGCGAGGCCGGCAAAATACCCGACTGATCGAAGTCCTCATCACCCATGAAACGGCCCGCAAGATCCTGATGCACCATCACCGACACGCCCTCACGGGTTCGGGCAATGCCAGCAGGACGAGGCACATCAAAACCGACCTCACCCGCATCGTGAGCAGACGCCAGACGGGCAAGGACCGCCCACTGTGCCCTCAAATCCACACCGCCCACATTTTCATTCGGACACACCACGGTCCAGCGGTTCCCCTGATCATCGACAATCCCGGTCATGGAGACAACCTCGTCACTGAATTGAGGCTCACGTAAAGCCGCAACAGAAAGTCCGGGCACTGCCGCGGTCGCCAACGCGGCCAATTCAAGAGGTGTTCGTGGTGTACTCACCCTCTTACGGTACATGGCCTGTCCACACTTCGAGCCGCTTCATTAATGGTGTTTCACGCCCCGTTTGGGAAAAACTGCAGGTCACTGGCGCACCGAACGCTCGCCGGTGCGCAAGCCCCCACCCGCAGTTATCCACAGTTCAGTAAAAAGGGTTCCCATCGGGATGCTGCTTTGCTACGTTCGGTGACAGTAATCACAAGCACAGCCCACTGCTACGCGAAAGGAACGGCACGATGGCGAGCACGCCCGATACATCCACACAGCTGCGCAGCGCACTCGCCTCCCGCGGCATCGACCCTTTCACGCACACACAGCGCGCCCGACAGCTGGCCGAGGAAACCGTCACGCAGATGCTCGGGCCGCTCACCCCCGACGAAATCCACGCGCACACAGAAAACCTGCTGGCCGAGGTTATCGGCTTTGGCCCCCTGCAGCGGTATCTGGACGACCCAGAGGTTGAAGAAGTGTGGATCAACGACCCCTCGCGCATCTTCATCGCACGAAACGGCCAACCCGAGCTGACTACATTGATCCTGTCCGACCAGCAGGTGCGAGACCTCGTGGAACGAATGCTGCACCATTCGGGCCGACGCATCGACCTGTCAGCACCCTTCGTGGACGCAATGCTGGCCGGAGGGGAACGCCTGCACGTCGTGATCCCTCCCGTGACCGGCCAGCACTGGTCAGTCAACATTCGCAAACACATTCAACGTGCCCGCTCGCTGCGCGACCTCGTCAATGTAGGCATGTTGTCCGACTACGTTGCTGAATTCCTTTCCGCCGCCGTGGACAGTGGCCTATCCATCGTCGTGTCGGGAGCCACCCAGGCAGGAAAGACAACCCTCCTGCGCGCACTATGCGGAGAAATCCCCGGCGCGCGCCGCGTCATCAGCTGTGAAGAAGTTTTCGAACTGGCATTGCCGGCTCGCGACTGCATTGCGATGCAGACACGCCCCAGCTCGATGGAAGGCACAGGCGAAATCACGCTGCGTGACCTGGTGCGTGAATCACTGCGAATGCGCCCCGAAACGCTCATCGTCGGAGAGGTGCGAGGTCCAGAAGCGCTCGACCTGCTGCTCGCACTCAACGCGGGTGTTCCAGGAATGGCGACCGTGCATGCCAACTCGGCCCGCGAAGCACTGTCGAAACTGTCCATGCTCCCCTTGCTCGCCGGCGAAAACGTCACCCCCCAGTTCGTTGTCCCCACGCTTGCGCACAGCGTTGACATCGTGTGCCACGTTGAACGCAACCACGACGGCACACGCGTTGTGTCCGAGGTGCTCGCCGTGCCCGGACGAGTCGAGGAGATGCGCATCGAATCAGCAGACCTGTGGCGCTATGACGGTGCCACGTGGGTGCGAGGCCGAGGCGCCCTCGACGCGCATGAACGCTTCGCTCTGGCCCACCATGATCTGAGTGCCCTGCTGACGGGAGGACCGTCATGAGCGCCACACTGATCGGAATCGTCCTGGGGATCGGTGTGAACTGCATCCTCCTGGCCTTCGTCGGCACACCCCAATTGCCGAGGTGGTCACCGAACTGGTGGCAGGCGTGGAACGACACCCTGATCAGGTCCGGAATTTCCTCCTTGACCCGCACCACGCACGTCCTGGTCACACTGGCGATCATGAGTGGTGTCTTCCTGGGCGTGCTGGCCTACACACGTACATGGACCGTGGCCATCGTGGTCGCACTGATGATCGCGCCCGTTCCCACCATGATGATCGTGGGTCGCGCTGCGCGCGTGACCAGACAGACTCGAGCAGCATGGCCCGATGTGGTGGATCAACTGGTGGCAGGTATCCGATCGGGTGCTTCCCTGCCCGAACTGCTCATCGACTGCGGTGAGCGAGGACCGCAAATCATGCGCCCCTATTTCCTCACGTTCAGTACGGAGTACCGCGCAGACGGCAGATTCGACCATGCGTTGACAGGGCTGAAAAACCGGCTCGCCGACCCGGTGGCAGACCGCATTATCGAAGCGTTACGCCTGGCACGCGATGTGGGCGGATCAGACCTGGCGATACTGCTGCGCGACCTGGGAATCATGCTGCGTGAAGACGCACGCATCCGCGGAGAACTCGAAGCGCGCCAGTCATGGACAGTTAATGCAGCCAGGCTGGGAGTGGCAGCCCCGTGGATCGTGCTGGTGCTGATCTCCGCACAGGCCCAGGCCGCCAGCGCGTTTTCCACTCCACAAGGCGTGGCGGTCCTCAGCGTGGGGGCGCTGGTTTCGGTCGTCGCGTACTTCGTGATGAAGCAGATCGGCAAACTGGAAACGGAACGGCGGACCCTGCGATGAATGGGATAACGTGGGCGGCTGTAGCGATAGGGATGACTCTGGGTGTAGGAATATGGCAGGTGGCAGTCGCCATCCGTGCCCGCAACAATCTGCTCGCCGTGCGCGTGTGGAGCCAGCGCTCGGACACCACGTGGCCTTCCGATATGCCGGGCAGTCGGGTTCGTTCACTGGCGGCGCAGTGGCTCGCACGCGCGATGGACGCAATCGGCTCCACGTCCACCAGCGTTGTTCGCCGCCTGGAGCTGCTCGGCTCGGGCAGGGAGCTCGCCACTTTTCGCCTGCACCAGTTCATTGCGGCAACCTGCCTGATGCTCCTGGCCGCAGTTGCAATCATCCCGCTGATTCACCGCACCCCCGCAGGAATCATGACACTCATATGTGCTCTGGCGGTGGGTGCACTGACGGGGGCCGCACTGTGGGACCAGCTCCTGAGTGTGCAGGCCAGGCGCCGGCAGCGCCAACTTGACAGTAGTGTCCCTGACGCCTCTGAGCTGCTCGCACTGGCAATTGGTGCCGGTGAATCGGTGCCGGCCGCCTTGTCGCGTGTGGCGGGAATCTCCCAGTCGCACTTGGCCCGCGAACTGAACCACACGGTCACTCAGATACGGATGGGCCGCGCCACCACGCGGGCACTGACTGACCTGGCCGCCCGCAATGATTCACCCAACCTGTCACGACTGTGCCAGACCCTTGTCACCGCCATCGAACGCGGAGCGCCACTGGCTCAGACCCTGCACGACCAGGCGCGCGACATTCGCGAAGCAACCCGGCAACGACTCATGGAACAAGGTGGCAGGAAAGAGATCGCCATGCTGTTCCCGATCGTCTTCTTGATCCTGCCCATCACTGTCCTGTTCGCACTGTACCCCGGGCTGCTTGCCCTCCAGATCGGACCGTGACATGCATATCCCAATACCACACCACCACCGCACCGACAGAAAAGAGAGAAACCGATGCACACCTTCTTCCTATGGATCGCAACACTGACAGACAGGTTCATCCACCTACCGACACAGCCTGACGAAGGGGAACGCGGCGACGTACCCGGATGGGTCCTCATCACGCTCATGACCGTCGCCCTCGTCATCGGAATATGGGCGATCGCCGGTCCGCAACTGCAGAACATGCTGGAACAGGCATTGTCTTCCGTCAACTTCGGGTAAGAACACCATGACAACGCAGGAGCGGACGCATTGGAGCGAAGAAGGCTCAGAGGTGGTTGCACACGCCATGATGCAGGCACTGGTCGTCATCGTCTTCCTGATCATCCTGCAAACCGCGTTCACCCTGCACACCCGCAACCTGGCGATCTCTGCCGCCAGTGAGGGAGCACGCCGAGGAGCCCTGGTCGGCGCGGTCGACGCAGATGCCATCCAGCGAACCGGCGACCTGCTTGACGATTCTTTGGGGCAGGGACGCCCCCGTGACATTTCGACATCCCACCAACAGTGGCAGGGGCAAGACGCCCTCGTCGTGACAGTACGTACAACGATGCCTGTGTTCCTCACGTGGGGCCCACCCAACTGGCTCACCGTGCACGGACGCTCACTGGTGGAAGACGGTGAGCCGACCGCCCAGGCAGAAGGAACCGAACCGTGAGGGACACCAGGGCCGCGCGAGACATACGTGAAGACGGGAACGCCATCGTCGAATTCATCATGATGATGGTCGTGCTGGTCATCCCCGCGCTGTACATCGTTGTCACCCTTGCATCAGTGCAGGCGGCGGCGTTCGCAAGTGAATCAGCCTCCCGCGAAGCGGCCCGGTTGCTGTCGGCGGACCCGCAGCGCACTGAATTTGCTTCACATCAGGCGCACGTCACCTTCGCAGATTTTGGGCTGCCCGCTCCAGAATCAGTCACGACGCGCTGCGACCCGTCATGTTCCACCAGCGGCGCCCTTCTGACGGTCACGGTCTCCACAACTGTTCCGCTGCCCTTGATCCCATCGTGGATCGGCGCTCGCGGAGTTTTCCCCGTCTCCTCGACGACGCAGGCAGTCATAGAGGGGGTGCGCATTGAATAAGACTCGATACAGGAGCGCCGCGCATCAGCCGCACAGCGAGGACGGCCGGATCACTGTCTTGCTCATCGGGCTGGTCACAGTGGCGCTGCTGGCTGTAGCAGTCGGCGTGATCATCACGTCCGTTCACCTTCAACAACGTGCGCTCCTGAGCTGCGCTGATCGAATCTCTGCAGCAGGCGCAGCAGTACTGTCTGCGGAGAACTACTACGGTGAAGGTGGCGCCGAACTCGCAGTACCATCTGAAAGCGGCGCGAGGCAGGAAGCGTTCAGAACCCTGGAGCGCCTGTCAACGACCACGTGCGCAGTGGGGCAGGGCGTGGACATAACGGACCTGACGGTCGGAGAAAACGTCATTCAGGTCACCGTGCGTACTCAGGCTACATTGCCGTTGCTGCCGCCCGTCCTACACGGCGTTGCCGCGCCCACCATGACGCAGTCCTCATCGGCGCGCACCGTCTGAGCATACAGGCGCCACAGCAGTTTGAGGACCGCTGCGGCGCCTGCCAGATTACTCGTGACGAGTCAATCAGATGACACCCATCGCCAGCATGGCGTCAGCCACCTTCAGGTAGCCAGCCAGGTTCGCGCCAGTCTGGTAGTCAGCTTCCGCGCCGTACTCATTGGCAGCACTCAAGCAGTTGTCATGAATGGTCGCCATGATCTCATGGAGACGGTTGTCGGCATGCTCAAAGGTCCATGGATGACGAGCAGCATTCTGCTCCATCTCCAGAGCCGAGGTTGCCACGCCACCAGCGTTTGACGCCTTACCAGGAGCAAACAGGACACGGTTGTCGTGGAACAGGTCGGTCGCCTCCGGAGTGGTCGGCATGTTCGCACCCTCAGCAACAAGACGCACACCGTTGTCAATGAGCTGGCGTGCGTTCGCCTTGTCCAATTCGTTTTGCGTCGCGCACGGAAGTGCCACATCACAGGCGACTTCCCACGGCTTCGAGCCTTCAATGAACTTCGCGGAAGGACGCTGATCGGCATACTCCTTGATGCGGCCGCGCTCGACCTCTTTGATCTGTTGGAGCAGTTCGAAGTCGATGCCGTCCTCGTCCAGCACGTAACCGGACGAATCGGAAGCGGTTACCACGTGAGCGCCGAGCTGTTGTGCCTTCTGGATGGCGTACAGTGCGACGTTTCCGGAACCGGACACAGTCACGCGCTTGGAGTCGAGGGATTCGCCCTGCGCCTTGAGCATCTCGTCAGTGAAGTACACCAGGCCGTAACCGGTTGCCTCGGTGCGCACCTCGGAGCCTCCCCAGGTGATGCCCTTGCCGGTCAGCACGCCCGCGTCGTAACGGTTCGTGATGCGCTTGTACTGTCCGAACAGGTAGCCGATTTCGCGCCCGCCCACGCCAATGTCGCCTGCGGGAACGTCGGTGTTTTCACCGATGTGGCGGTACAGCTCAGTCATGAAGGACTGGCAGAAACGCATGATTTCGCCGTCTGACTTGCCTTTGGGGTCGAAGTCGGAACCGCCCTTGCCGCCGCCGATTCCCAGGCCGGTCAGAGAGTTCTTGAAGATCTGCTCGAAGCCGAGGAACTTGATGATCGACAGGTTGACGGAGGGGTGGAAACGCAGGCCACCCTTGTAGGGGCCAAGCGCCGAGTTGAACTCAACGCGGTAGCCGCGATTGACGCGCACGTTGTTGTCATCATCTACCCACGGAACGCGGAACATGATCTGGCGTTCAGGTTCGCACAGGCGCGTGATGATGGAGTAACGATCATCGTCAGGACGGCTGCCTTCGAGGCGTCCCAGTGACAGGAACACTTCGTAAACGGCTTGCAGGAACTCCGGCTCTGACGGGTTGCGCTCCTGGAGCGCGTGGAACTGTGACTGCAGGGAATCACTCAAGCGAGAAAGATCTAAATCGGTCATGGAAAAATTGTGGCAGACGCGGAAGACTTTGCCGACTACCTTTCCATTATTTGGTTATTTTTACTTCAAGGTATTCCCATATCGGTGCCGAGGGTGCACAATAAGGACGTCTTTTACCCCTGAGGTGCCGTGCGTGTGGGTAGGGGTTTTCTTATGCGATGAACGAGGGAGTCGCGCACCATCATGCGGTTTTCTGGTCGTCGTTGAAAAATCGGGCGACATCCTGCCACGCGCCGCAAAGTAAAGAAGTGGTCAAATAAACGTTGGTGTGACATGAAACGTTGAGGCATCGCACGGTCGGCCGCTTATCGGCGGTGGGTCAGATGTATAACAGCAGGGGAGTCCTGATCGCTGCCCTCGATCGTTTACAGTGGGAGGGTGACCATCGAGTTTTCTGAAGAAATACCAGCACTGCGCACCACTATGGAGAATATTCTGGCTGTCTCCCAGCCGGATAAGCTGCGATCCACGATTGCTGACTTGTCCAAGCAGGCGGCCGCACCTGACCTGTGGGATGACGTGGAACATGCGCAGGAAGTGACCACTGCACTGTCGCATGCGCAAAATGAACTCGAACGCCTCACCACCATGGAAGAGCGTATTGACGACCTCGAAGCGATGGTGGAGCTGGCAGGTGAAGATTCCGATGAGTCGGGCGATCTGCTGGATGAAGCGGAAAATGATCTGCAGGCAATCCGTGATGACCTGTCATCGTTGGAAATCCGCACATTGCTGGATGGTGAATACGACGAGCGCAACGCCGTGGTCACCATTCGTTCAGGTGCCGGCGGCGTGGATGCCGCCGACTTTGCCGAAATCCTCATGCGGATGTACCTGCGCTGGGCGGAACGCCACGGCTATCCCACTAAAGTGATGGATACCTCGTACGCGGAAGAAGCCGGAATTAAGTCCGCTACCTTCGAGGTGCAGGCACCCTACGCGTATGGCACCTTGTCAGTGGAGGCCGGTACGCACCGTCTCGTGCGCATCAGCCCGTTCGACAATCAGGGCCGACGCCAGACATCTTTTGCCGCCGTCGAGGTGATCCCGCTGATTGAGTCAACGGACCACATTGATATTCCTGAGTCGGATCTGAAAGTTGACGTCTTCCGCTCGTCGGGGCCTGGTGGCCAGTCCGTGAACACGACGGATTCGGCTGTCCGTATGACCCACTTGCCGACCGGCATTGTTGTGTCGATGCAGGATGAGAAGTCTCAGATCCAGAACCGCGCGGCAGCCCTGCGTGTGTTGCAGTCACGTCTGCTGGTGTTGCGTCACGAGGAAGAGCAGGCCAAGAAGAAGGAACTGGCTGGCGACGTGAAAGCCTCGTGGGGTGACCAGATGCGCTCCTATGTCCTGCAGCCCTATCAGATGGTCAAGGATCTGCGCACCGAGTTCGAATCGGGGAACCCGCAGGACGTGTTCGACGGCGGTATTGACGATTTCATTAACGCAGGGATCCGCTGGCGCAAGAACCAGCAGAACGAAGCTGAATCGGCCTGATGTGAGGTGGTGACGCGCGCAGAATGCGCGCGTCCGCGTGTCGCACGCCGGCCATGAGGGCGAATGCCCATAGTCTGACAATGATCTGTTGTCTGATGAAAACGGCGTTCTGTTCATGATTCGATTTGACCACGTCACCATGGTGTACAAGCCGGGTGCGCGCCCCGCCCTCGACGATGTGTCCCTTGAGGTTGAGCGCGAAGAATTTGTCTTCCTGGTGGGCAAATCAGGTTCCGGCAAATCGACGTTCCTGCAGCTGGTGATGCGAGAAAATATCGCCACTTCGGGGCATGTGTGGGTTTTGGGGCACGATGTTGGTGAACTGACACGCTGGGCCGTGCCGAAACTGCGCCGCCAGATTGGAACGGTCTTCCAGGACTTCCGGCTGCTCGAATCAAAGACCGTGTATGAGAACGTCGCCCTGGCCATGCAGGTCATCGGAAAACCCAAGCACGCGATCCAGACGGCTGTACCGGACGTGCTGGAACTGGTGGGACTGTCCGGTAAGGAAAAACGCCTGCCTCACGAACTGTCCGGCGGTGAGGAACAGCGCGTGGCGATCGCGCGCGCAATGGTGAATCGGCCGTCCCTGTTGCTGGCTGACGAGCCGACCGGCAACCTTGACCCGGATACGTCGCTGGGCATCATGCGCCTGCTTGACCGCATTAACCGCAACGGCACCACTGTTGTGATGGCCACGCACGACGCCGACATCGTCAACCAGATGCGTAAACGCGTCATCGAGCTTCAGGACGGCACAGTGGTGCGCGATCAGTCCCGTGGTGTCTACGGAGCAGCAAGGTGATCGAGGGATGAAACTACGCTTTATCTTTTCCGAGGTCGGCAAAGGCCTGACCCGTAATCGCGCGATGTCGGTGGCCGTCATCATCGTCACCTTCGTGTCACTGCTGTTCGTCGGCGTGGCCGGCCTGGCGCAGATGCAGGTCAACCGCATGAAGTCCGACTGGTACGACAAGATCGAAGTGTCGATCTACATGTGCGCACAGGGCGATGAGATCCCCTCGTGTAACGCCGAGGAAGCCACCGGCGACCAGATTGACGCGGTGCGTACCAAGCTGACGTCCGGTGAACTGGCCTCACTGATCAAGGACGTGTACGAAGAATCGAAGGAAGAAGCTTTCGAGAACTTCCAGAAAATCATGGGGGAGAACCCGATTACGCAGTGGACCACGGTGGACATGATGCCGATTTCGTTCCGCGTGCGCCTGGTTGACCCACAGCAGTATTCGATCATCAAGGAAGAATTCTCCGGCACTCCCGGCGTGGCGCAGGTCAAGGATCAGCGCGAAATTGTGGAGCCGCTCTTCTCCGTGATCGACAAAGCCAAGCTGATGTCACTGGGGCTGGCCGGCGTCATGATTGTGGCGGCAATCTTGCTGATCACAACGACGATCCGCCTGTCCGCGATGAGCAGGGAACGCGAGACGTCGATTATGCGACTTGTCGGTGCGTCCTCGCTGTTCATTCAGGCTCCCTTCATGATCGAGGGCGCACTGGCCGCTCTGACTGGTGCGCTGCTTGCTGTCGGGTCGCTCTTCCTGGGTGTGAAGTTTGTGATCGGCGGGTGGATCGCTCCGGCGTTCAAGTGGACAAGCTTTGTCGGCATGCGCGAAGTGTGGATTATGACTCCGGTGCTGGTTGTGGCAGCGCTGCTGCTGGCGGTAGTCGCGTCGGCGTTCTCGCTGGCAAAGTATACGAAGGTTTAAAGCGAGGGTGCGATGAGTCAGGTTCGTCAGGTTCGAGTGCGCCGCCGCCGTGCCGCACTCGCTGTGGGAACAACGGTTGCGTTTATCAGTGCTCTGGGCATCGCCGGGCTCGCTGATGGCGACGCGTTGGCAGCCCCAGCGCAGGCCGCGCCATCACCTGCAGCGCTGATGCCCGCAGCTGACGGTGATGATGATCGCGACTCGGTGGCTCGCAAGCAGGCGGACTCGGCTCAGCATATTGATGAGCTGACCAGTCAGCTTGAGGGAATTGATTCGTCACTGGCGCAGGTGTATGTGGATCTGGAACGTCTCAACGGTCAGATCCCGGGGGCTGAAGCTCAGTTGAAGTCAGCGCAGCAGGCGTTCGAGGCGGCTGACCGCCAGCACCAGTTGGCGCTTGACCAGCTCGACAGTGCTGAAGCTGAGCAGAGCCGTATCGCTCGGGAAATTGATGAAGCTGAAAAGCAACAAGACGAAGCCAACCAGGCGATCGGTGCCCTCGCCCGTGAAATGTATCGCGGCGACATGTCCAGCCCTGAACTGCTGGCTCTGACCTCGCAGGGGACGGGAGAAATCGGGGATCGTGCAGCTGCAGCTGACACGTTGACGCGTTCGCAGACCCGTGCACTCAATGAGGCTCTGGCGTTGAAGGCTCGCCAGGAAAACCAGGCGCAGCGTCAGGAAGCTGTCACGGAGCGGATCGCGAACCTTGAACTGACAGCACGCCAGGCGTCTGAGCAGGCGCGCACCTCCAAGGAAGAAGCCGATAAGCATCTGAGCGAATTGACGGCGATGAAGTCGGATCGCGATCAGAAGAAGAAGGAATGGGAGAGTCAGAAGAAGACAGCTCAGAGCCAGTTGACGAAGTGGCAGGAAGAATTTGACGCGATGAGCGCCAAACTTGCTGAGATCGATGCCGCTAACCGCGCCGCAGCAGCTCAGCAGGCAGCCTCGTCAGGTAACTTCGCACCTGCTGGATCCATGTTCACCTCTCCGCTGCATATTCCGCTGCAGATCACTTCTCCATTTGGGTGGCGTCACCACCCGATTCTGGGTGTGGACAGGTATCACAACGGAACTGACTTTGCTGCTCCGTGTGGTTCTCCCCAGTATCCGATTGCTCCGGGGACGGTGGTGGCTGCTCAGCAGGAGACGGCCGGTGGCAACGTGCTGTACATCAACCACGGCATGATTAACGGTCATTCGTGGGTTTCTGCGCACGTGCACTTGTCAAGTTTCGCTGTGCCGGTGGGTGCTCAGGTGGACCGTTCGACCGTTGTGGGATATACGGGTGCGACGGGGTATGCGACCGGATGTCACCTGCACCTGTCGTTGGTGCAGGACGGTGTGGACGTTGATCCGACGGATTTCCTGTAGAATGGGTGGCTGCTGATTGAGCGGTGCCGAAGGGCGCCCTCGTCAATCCTGGGAGGAGGGGACATGTCGAAGGACTGGAAGAAACCGAAACTGAGCGAGGCGCAGAAGCGCAAAGAAGATTCGGACGCGAAGAAGACAATTGCGCGCAACAAGAAGGCGCTGCATGACTATTCGATTGATGAGTCGTTTGAGGGCGGTCTTGTCCTGTCCGGGACTGAGGTCAAGGCGCTGCGGATGGGACGCGCGTCGCTGGTTGATGCGTGGGTGGAAGCGCGCGGTGGGGAAGCGTGGCTCTATCAGGCCAATATTCCGATGTATTCGCAGGGGTCGTGGAACAATCACACCCCGACCCGTAAGCGCAAGCTGCTGCTGCATCGTGATGAGATTGCGCGGCTGGAACAGCGCAGCCAGGCCAAAGGTATGACGATTGTGCCGTTGGAACTGTATTTTGTGCGCGGGCGCGTCAAGGTCGAGATTGCGCTTGCCCAGGGCAAGCAGGAGTGGGATAAGCGTCAGGCGTTGCGCGAGGCGCAGGATAAGCGTGAGGCGGAGCGTGCGATGCGCCGCTACGTGAAGCAGGCTCGTCACTGACGAGGGTGGCCGGCCTTGGTGGCTTCAACTGGCTATTGAAAGTGTACCGACTGCTCGCTATACTGAAACGTCCGGCGCTGGTGAAGCTGCGAAAGCGGCGCGGCGACGGGTTTGTGAATTACATAGGGGATGATCGGTTTCGACGGTGGTCGTCAATCGAGGGGAAGCGGGTCGAGGACGCATGCTCATCTCGTCAACGATGCGTGCAAACCAATAGGTGCCGAACAGAATCGCACCGACTACGTTCTCGCCGCCTGATATTGCGGCTTGAGAGCCTTTAGTCCGTCAGCCCGGGTGATGCTCCCAGCCCGGATCCTGGCGTCGTTTAGGGAGCCACTGGATGGGCGCCTTGTCAGTGGGCGGTCGTCAACACTTAGCTGACTAAGCTTGCCTCATCTGGTTTGTCAGTAGAGGCGGGTCGAAAATCTTTTGGCAAACTGCACCCGGAGAAGACCTCGGGGTCGGCTGTCGGACGGGGGTTCGATTCCCCCCATCTCCACTATCAGGACGTTCATTTTGATACAAAGTGGGCGTCCTGTTTTTTATGCCATAAGACGTGACGTTTCGCCTTGTCAGGGCAGCTTTATTGGGGTTACCGGACAAATTGTGTGTCTATTGGCGGCGTGTTGTGTTGTTTTAGGGTTTGTATTTGCCTGCCTAGCCTTTTGTGATTGATAGTCCGTCTTCCTATGGGGCTTGTTGGTTGAGGTGTTTTGGTGGTGGGTTTGTGTGGCGTTTGGTGGGTGGGATGAGTTGTAGGTGTGGTTTTCCTGCTTGTTGCCAGTGTTTGAGGATGTGTCTTGGGGTGAAGGGGTTTTCGGTTTGAGTGTTGTGGTAGTGGGTGGCGGCTTGGACTTGTTGGTTTGGTTTCCAGCCGTGGTGGTTTCTAAGGATGTGTTTGATGGCTGCGTTGTGGGACTCTACAACGTTGGTAGTGTTATGGGCTGGCGTAGGCGTGGTCAGGTAGGTAAATGGTTGGTCTTTTCTGGTTAGGCGTTGGAGACGGAAGTGCACGCGGCGGTCACGTTCGTGGGTGTACCACCATTTACGCCCAGGCTTTCTAAGGGCTTGGGGGAGGTCTTTAGCGAAGGTACGTTGTTTTAGGTATTGGTCGTATTGGTCGTATTGGTTGTAGAATGTAGCCAGACTGGTAAGCCAGTTAGCGGCCTGGGTGGTAGTGGTGATGCGGTTGACTGTCGTGATAAGCACATTAGGTCCTGACCGGCACTAGTTTTAGGCTTGCGAGTCAGGTCAGTGATGTTATTGCGGTGCACATGCACTAGGCAACGTTGAATCTTAGTGGTGGGCCACAAACTGTTAATGGTAGGCTCAGCACCTTTTGCCCCGTCTGTTACCACCATTAGAGGTGGGGCTATCGGGGCTAGGAGGCCTTGGTAGGCAGATTTGGTTTCTTTAGCGCATACTTGCCAGTTCAATACGTTAGTAGTGGGACAAGCGATTAAGACTACCCACTTGCGAAGGCAATGCGCTGACTATGGACTGGCAGAGCGTTCTGCCTGCTCAACAATGCAGCTTCGTTATGGGGAATCCGCCTTTCATCGGCTACTCGAACAAGTCTGCTCGGCAGCGAGCAGATATGGAGCTGGTCTTTGACGGCATGAAGCAGCACGGTTTGCTGGATTATGTCGCTGGTTGGTACCGCAAAGCGGCGGACTACATGGAGGGGACGTCTATCGAAGCTGCGTTTGTCTCCACGAATTCGATCTGTCAGGGTCAGCAGGTGGCGCCATTGTGGCGACCGCTCTTCGAACGCGGAATCACCATCAACTTTGCGCATCGATCATTTGTGTGGGGCAACGAGGCGAGTGATCAGGCACATGTCCACGTCGTCATCGTCGGCTTCAGCTATGTTGCGCGGAAAAAGAAGGTGCTTTTTGACGTTCAAGAAATTGACGAGGGCGTCTCGCAATCGGTGGGCAATATCAATGGCTATCTTGTTGACGCTGCGAATGTCTTTATCGAACGTCGCAGCAAACCGCTGTGCGATGTGCCCCCTATGGTGAGAGGTTCCCAACCGACGGACGACGGGAATTTGTTGATGATGGAAGCGGAAAAGGAGGCTCTGCTCGCAGTCGAGCCAAGAGCGGAGAAATGGATACGCCGCTTCTCGATGGGTGAAGAGTTCATCAAAGGCAGGAAACGATATTGTTTGTGGCTTGTTGACTGCACGCCACAGGAATTGCGCGTGATGCCGCATGTTCTCGAACGAGTACGCAGGGTAAGAGAATTCAGAGAGAACTCGGTGAAGGCCGCTACCCGGAAGAAAGCAGAAACTCCGTGGCTTTTTGATGAAGTGAGAGCGCCGAAGGGGGACCGATACATGAACTGTTCCCCGTTTGTTGGACGGTTTAAATCGTATCCTGCTTTTTAGGCTGCAAGGGTCTGATTTCGGTATTGT
>OIFA01000047.1_pt1 | contig 106836 bp, 110 predicted proteins | sample 1581991 | NCBI WGS metagenome assembly OIFA01 (sample SAMN07501060, study PRJEB24779) | human gut metagenome | isolation source: stool | host: human infant | place: USA: Pittsburgh, PA
AATCAAGAATTGTTATTTAATTATTGATTTCTGAATCGCTCAGCTGTGTGACTCGCCTTGCGACATGTAATAATATATCAAGATTTTGATGTTTGGTCAACACTTTTTTTCAAAAAAATTAAAAGAAGTTTTCAATCTGTTTTCATTCTTTTCAATTATTTCGTTTTTAAACTTTTTAAATCCTAATTGTCTATCAAAACAGTTTAATTCCTTGCTAAAAATCGAACAATTTGAATCATATATTTGAAATAGTTCGATTAACTTTTTTACGTCCAACGTAAAAAAAGAAAGAATCTGTTCGATTATCGACAGATTCTTTCTTTTTTGTTTAAAACATTGGGACACCTTCAATATGATATTTTGACCAAATCGTTTTTAATTCTGCAGGTGCTACCCATGTATAGTCTTTATCCATTTCATTTTTAAGTGCTTGTTCATCCATCTCGAAGACAAACAGCGGAACATTTTCTTTATTGATATGCGCGTTAGTTAATTCTACTAAGCTAATTGAAGTAACGTCCAATTGAACCTCTTCTTTGAACCATTGTAGCATACTAGCTAAACCCGTCATCTCATCAGAAACTTTTGCCATCGCAAACTCAATCGCTTCACCTATTGGATGCATCAAAAATTTTTTACTACCATCGTTTAAGTTCAGTATGATTGTTCCAGCGACTTTTTTGTTAGACACGACATCCACCTCAATTAATTTTTAGATTCACTAACAAAAGAAATTGTAACACACTTTCTGAAAAAATACAGAATTATTTTTCAAGCAACTTATCCATTGCTTCATCAATCCATTCTGGAAGTTCTTTGTCTAAGGTTGCAAAGCCAATTTTTTTATTCTTATCCGTAAAATATTTTTTGCGTCGATGGTTCACTGAATGAACTTTGTCTTCAAGGGTCCGTAAAGATAAGCTAATCTTTTGAGAATATTCATCAACATCAATAACTTGAACGGTTACTTTTTGTCCAACGGTTAAGAGTCCATGGATATTTTTAGTAAAGCCAGCTTGTACTTCCGAAACATGAATCAGTCCTTGTGTTTCTTCGTCTAAAGAAACAAATGCGCCATATGGTTGAAGTCCGGTAATTGTGCCAGAAAGTACCATACCAATTTTGTACTTCATCAAATTTCCTCTTTTCATACGATAAATTTCTTTTTCCGTTTCTACTCATTTAAAATAATAGCATTTTTTCAACGTTTGTGCATTATTTCTTCCCTAGTTGTTAAAACAATTGTTTCATCTTTTAAGCAAAATCTACTATACTATAGGAAGTAAGACTTTATATAGAAGAAAAGGAGTTATCTTATGTTTAATTTTAATGAAACCATTGATCGTCGCCACACGAATTGTGTTAAATGGGACACCGTTGAAACGAGTTACCACGAAAAAGATTTACTACCTTTATGGGTTGCTGATATGGATTTCAAAGTACATCAGCCTATTCTTGATGCCTTGTCACAAGTTATTGAACAAGGCATTCTAGGATATGCAGTTGCACCTAATGAACTGTATCAAGCAATTCAAGATTGGCAACGGCAACACCATCAATTGATTGTTGAAAAAGAAGAAATTTTGTTTAATAGTGGCGTGGTTCCCAGTTTGGCCACAGCCGTTCAAGCGTATACAGTACCTGCGGATTCTGTCATGATTTGTGATCCAGTCTACCCCCCTTTTGCAGATGTGGTAAAACAAAATGAGCGTAGACTTGTGCGACATTCTTTACTAGAAGTTAACGGACATTATGAAGTTGATTTGGTTAAAATGGAACAACAGATAATCGAAGAAAAGGTGAAACTGTTACTTTTTTGTAATCCCCATAATCCTGGTGGGCGTGTTTGGACAAAAGAAGAATTGCTAGCTATTGGCCGTTTATGCCAAAAACACCAAGTAACTGTGGTTAGCGATGAAATTCATCAGGATTTGATTTTCAAACCGCATACCTTCACTTCCTTCACTGTCGCTGATGAAGCATTTAAGGAATTCACTGTTACCTTAACCGCGGCAACCAAAACCTTTAATTTAGCGGGGATTAAAAATTCAATGCTGTTCATTCCTAATGAAAAACTACGGCAATCTTTCGTATCTTTACAAGACAAAAATCATCAAGGCGGTATCAATACTTTTGGCTACGTTGGAACGGCAGCTGCCTATCAAACAGGGGAAGAATGGCTAACGGCGTTACTTGATTATTTAAAAGAAAATATTGATTTTGCCCTTTCCTTTTTCCGTGAAGAGCTGCCTAGCGTTCGTGTAATGGAGCCTGAAGGAACCTATCTTTTATGGTTAGACTTTAGTTCTTATTCGCTAACGGATCGGGAACTTCGCGATACCTTAATTCATAAGGGGAAAGTGGTTCTAAATCCAGGAATTAGTTTCGGTCCCCAAGGTTCTCAACACATGCGTTTAAACTTAGCTTGTTCAAAAGAAACTCTCGAAGAAGGCCTTTTACGTATCAAAAAAGCCTTTAATTAAAAACAGCTGTCCTAGTTTTTAGGACAGCTGTTTTTAATTCTTTCTTTTGCGTTTAGCTAAATAAACTCTGACGAACCAGATACCTGAAAATATAAGTAAAATTTCTCCAATTATTATTGTATAAAATCCTGGTTCATGAACGATTCCTTGCTGATCTACATACGTAAAAAACGTTCCTATAAAGGGGAGTATTACTGCAAACAAAGCCAAGGCCATTGGATATCTGTATTTTTCTAACAAATTCGCTTCCTCTCCTTCTATTCTTTAATTCAGTATCCTATAAAGACTTCATTAAAAGAAGCGATTTGGATGCTTTTAAAAAAAAGTTAGTCGTTTTAAGAAAAAAATAAAGAGTACCAACGAATTTGTCCCTCGTTGGTACTCTCTTTTTCAATTGGTTAAACTTATTCACCAATGATTTCAACTGTGTCCATCACGACGTCAAATGTTGGACGGTCTTGGGCATCCCGTTGGACTCCACCAATTTCATCCACTACATCCATACCATCAACAACATGACCAAAAACAGTATGACGGAAGTCTAACCAAGGTGTTCCGCCTTGTTTGTAGGCTTCAATAATTTCTTCTGGAAAACCAGCATCTTCTAACTGACTCATCATTTGAGCTGGAACATTTTGATTAGTAACAACAAAGAATTGGCTACCATTTGTGTTAGGACCAGCATTTGCCATTGATAATGCGCCACGCAAATTGAAAACATCCCGAGAAAATTCATCCTCAAATGCTTCTCCATAAATACTTTCGCCGCCCATTCCTGTTCCGGTTGGGTCACCGCCTTGAATCATAAAATCAGGAATCACACGATGGAAAATAACGCCATCATAGTAGCCCTTTTTCGCTAATTCAACAAAATTTTCAACCGTTTTAGGCGCTTGTTCTGGGAATAATTGAACAGTGATGTCGCCTCGGTTTGTTTTAATGACCGCTTTTGGGCCTTTAGCATTTTCTAAATCTAATTGTGGAAATTGTGACATGAGAATGTCCTCCTAGATAATTATTTTATAGTTCCATCATATCGAAAAATGCTGAAAATTGCTATGATCTTTTTCCAATGATTAAAGAATGCTTTGATTCGTTAGCCAAACTTGCTTTTTTCGAAAAGCCGTGCTATTTTGTGAAGTGTTCGCAAAACGATCAATAGTTGTCTCAACCCTAAATGAATTAGGAGGAATTTTCAAATGTCTGATGAAAAAGATATTTATGATTTAACGATTATCGGCGGCGGTCCTGTTGGATTATTTGCCGCTTTTTATGCGGGAATTCGTAAAGCGAAAACAAAAATCATTGATAGCCTGCCACAATTAGGTGGTCAGCTAACAATGCTGTATCCCGAAAAATATATTTATGATATTCCTGGATTCCCTGCTATTAAAGCCGGTGAGTTAATTGCCAATTTGGAAAAACAGATGCAGCCATTTCAGCACGATGTTTGTTTGGAAGAAGAGGTCACACACCTTGCACAGGAAGCAGATGGACTTTTGCGCTTAGAAACAACTAAAGGCACACATTATTCTAAAACGGTTATCTTTGCGATTGGTAACGGCGCTTTCCAACCTCGACGTTTAGCTATCGAAAATGTTGAAGCCTTTGAAGGTGAGTCAATCCATTATTATGTGACTGACATGAAAAAATTCGCTGGCAAAAAAGTTGCGATTGCTGGTGGCGGCGATTCCGCAATTGACTGGGCTTTAATGCTAGAAAACGTTGCAGAAGAAGTATCTATTATCCATCGTCGCCCACAATTTCGCGGCCATGAACATAGCGTGGAACAACTGGAAAAATCTAGTGTTTCTATCAGAACTCCTTATATCATTAGTGATATTTTAAAGGAAAACGAAACGTTCACAGGCATCCAATTAACGGAGACAAAAGGTGACCAAACATTGGATCTCCCTCTGGATGATTTAATTATTAATTATGGCTTCACTTCTTCTTTAACACACCTCAAAGAATGGGGATTAGACGTTTCTAGAAATGCTATTAATGTTCATTCCGATATGTCAACTAACATTCCTGGTGTATACGCTGTAGGGGATATCTGTTCCTATGAGGGAAAAGTGAAATTAATCGCTACAGGATTTGGTGAGGCACCTACTGCCGTAAATAATGCTTTACATTACTTACGGCCCGATGCTCGACGTCAACCAGTTCATAGTACAAGTTTATTTGAAAACGGCGTACCTAAATAAGGTTAGCACTGGACTTTAGCAGTTTTTAAGCCAAGGACAAAAATCTAAATCGGATTTTTGTCCTTGGCTTTCTGCTTTACTGAAAAGCCTTTCTTTTTCTCTTTTAAATTTATTTTTGATACAATAAAAAGTGCTAGGAGGAAGAAAGATGAACCAACCAATTATTTATTTAAATGAAGTATTCAACGAAGAACAACTGGAACAAGTGAAAGCTGTGGCGCCCAATTATCTAGTTAAAACATCTACCGATCATTTATCCTCTGCTGAAGAAGAGGCAATCGAAATTATGTTAGGCTGGCATAAAGAAATTGGTCCGCGTTTATTAGCCTCTGAGACTAGTCACCTAAAATGGATTCAGCTCATTTCTGCTGGTGCTGATTATATGGATTTTGATAAATTAAGAGAAAAAGGCATTCTGTTGTCTAATGGTAGCGGAATCCATAGTGTTTCTATCTCAGAACATGTTTTAGGCGTTTTATTAGCACATACCCGCGGACTGCAAGAAAGTATCCAACAACAAATGCAACACACATGGAATCAAACAGCCCCTTCCTATCAACAACTTTCTGGGCAAAAAATGTTAATCGTAGGCACCGGGCAAATCGGACAACAATTAGCTAAATTTGCTAAAGGTTTAAATCTTCAAGTTTATGGCGTGAATACCTCTGGACATGTGACGGAAGGCTTCATTGAATGCTATTCACAGAAGAATATGAGTAAAATTATCCATGAAATGTCCATTGTTGTGAACATTCTTCCTTTGACTGAAACAACAAAACATTTATACAATCAGGCACTTTTTGAAAAAATGGCTCCTGAAACAATTTTCGTAAATGTTGGTCGAGGCGCCTCAGTAGCAACGAACGATTTGATAACTGCCTTAAACAATAAAACCATTGCTTTTGCTGCCTTAGATGTCTTTGAAGAAGAACCTCTTCCCGAAGATAGCCCTTTATGGGAGATGCAGAATGTTTTATTAACACCTCATATTTCTGGCATGACACCGAAGTTCAAATCAAAATTACTGGCGATTTTTATTCCAAACTTAAATCAATTTGTGACGGATCAGACCCTCGTCAAAAACCAAGTTTCCTTAAAAAAAGGCTATTAACTCAAAAAAGGCCTTCAACCATCTTTCAAGTAATTGCATGGTTGAAGGCTTTTTTTTGCTATTTTTTACCAGATAACCTTGAAGTTATCATTTGTCGACGCTTGAATGATTGGATGTTTTTTTAAATATTCTGCAATCAGTTCCGTCATATCAATTTGAATTTCTCGAATAATTTTTTCAGGTTGGAACATTTGATAGTTTCCGCCACCGACTGCTCGGTATTGATTTGTCACGATTTCCAAAACATCTTCTGCTTGCACTGCTTTGCCATGATAATTAAGTTTCGTCACTCTTTCACCAAACGGTTGTCTTAAATCAAGCGTATACTCAATGCCTTCATACATATCATAATTATAGTATTGTGGTTTTGGATCGACATATTTCGGGTTAAAAATTGGTTGGCCTTTTTCTAACACAAAATAAGTAGCGCTTTGTTCTAACGCTTCACGGAGGTCTTGTCCAGTGACACGCAATACAGCCAAAGTATTTGGATAAATGTAGTTGGTAATGATATCGCGCATCGTAATTTGATTATTAAATCCTTTGCCTTCATTGTTAAAAAGTGCAGTCCCTGAAATATCCGTTCCGCTTGAAGCCATTTGGACGTTATTAATAAATTCTATATATGGATGTTCTTTGAGGCGTACGGCATTCGGATTTTGAATCGTCATATCCCCTTCCACATTTCCCACTGGTTGGTCAAGCCACTCTTCTACCTCGTCATGTAACGCTGTTGTCAAAGCTAAAATTTCTGCATCTGGTTGTTCGTTTCCAACAGGATGAATAGCTGCGTCACTTCCAATAACGCGATAGCCTTTAGCCATAGGTTCAATTTCTAAAGTAATTTCTCCAACAAAAGCTCCTCGAAAACCTGGTTGAATCACAGGTATTCCATTCAGTTTTGTAGCAATTTCTCGATGTTGGTGACCAGTGACTAAGGCATCAATCCCAGGAACTTTTTCCAATAAATCGTAGCCTTCATTTTCTCCTGTTAGTAATTCCGTGGGTTCCCCTGTTTCTAAATCTTTTTCAAAACCGCCATGGTAAGCAACAACAACTAGGTCCGCTTCTTCCCGTAATTTTGGCACGTATTCCGCCGCTGTTTCAACGACACTTTTAAACGTTAAATCTTTGACTGTTGCCGGCTGTTCCCAATGAGGAATATATTGGGTCGTCACGCCAAGAATGGCTACTTTAACCCCTTGTTTTTCTATGATGACATACGGCTGACCGAAATAAGGTTGTCCATCTTTACCAAGAATATTGGCAGCTAAAACTGGCTGTTGATAACTGGCAATCGTTTCCTTTAAATAATCTAAACCGTAATTAAATTCATGGTTGCCTAAAATGCTAACATCATAATTCATTTGATTAATGATTTTAGTGATGGCTTCCACTGAATGTGTTTCTGCTTTTCTTACGTAGTAACTAAGCGGCGAACCTTGAATAAAATCCCCATTTTCAATTTGAAAAACTGGTCCTTTGGCAGACGCACGTAACTTTTTCAGCATGGTTGCTGCTTTTGCGGTTCCAAAAGGCAAATCCATCTTTTTTTCACTATAACTTGTTGGCATAATGTACCCATGCATATCACTTGTTGCTAAAATTTTTATTTGCATTTTGTTTCTCTCCTTCTTCCGACCAAAAGAACAGGAAGGTTAGAACACGAGCCATAACGACTCAGATCCCAACCTCCCACGTCTGTTTATTTATTGATTATTGGTTCCATGCTTGTTCAAATTGTGATGTTGCATCTTTCAATAATTTTTTCGTGTCTTTATTTGATGAAGCAAAAATACTTTCCATAATTGTCCGCATTTCATTATAGGCTGAATCAGCATTTTCTTCTACTGGGATAGCGAATAAATCTTTTACTGCGTTTTCAAGTTGTGCAGGTACTTTGGTTGTCTTAGAATTTTTGTACTCATCACTGTGTAAAACAGATTCTAAAATTGGCATATAACCTGTTTGTTGTGCCCAGTACAATTGTGAATCAGGCGTAGCTAAGAATTTCATGAATTCAAATGCCGCTGTCCGTTGTTCTGGCGTAGCACTATCGAACATATAAATATCTGTTCCTTGTTGTAAATTGATTTTTTCAGGACGTGGTGCAACACCGTATTCATAGCCACCAGCTTCAGCATCTTTTTGAACAAAACCAGCACCAGCAATACTACCGACAAACATTGCTACCTTTTTGTTTGCAAATGGGCCAGATAAATATTTATCTGAACCAGCTGTGCGGAAGTAACCTGCTTCGATACCATCACGGTAATAGTCCACGACTTCTTGTGAATCTTTGCTTGTTAAATCTAAGTCTTTATTAAAATCAACGCCTTTGTTTTTCATTCCAATTGCGTAATAGTTATTTAACGAGTCAAAACCAGCACCAACGACTTCTTTGTTGGATTTTTCGTAAATTGTTTTAGAAGCTTCTTTTAATTCCTCTAATGTTTTCGGTACTTCAACACCATATTCTTTCAACAAATCAGCATTATAGAATAACATTTCTGTCGATTTATTAAATGGAATGCCGTATTGTTTGCCGTCGATTTTGGCGCCGTCTAACAATACTTCACGAATTGGCTCTGCATCTTTCCAGCCGATTGTGTCATCATCCATATATGGTTTTAAGTCCACTAACATTTCATCTTGTGCAGCATTCCATAACCAGCCTGGGTACGCCTGCGTAATTGTTGGTAAATCTTTTGGTGAAGTTAAAGTCGAATTGATTTTGGCTTGTAAATCAGGGTAAGCAGATTGATTTTGTAATTCCACTTTAATTTTTGGATTTTCTTTCATGAAGTCTTTCGTTAATTTTGTTAACGCTTCTTCTTGAACCCCATTCATTGCATGCCAGAAAGTGATTGTCGTATCTTCCTTCACTTCTTTCACAATATCGTTTGATTCTTTGGCCCCATTACCGTTACCACAAGCCCCCAATGCGAAAATAGCTGCGGTTGCTAACACTGTTGTTGCTAGAGTTTTGAACTTCATTTTTTTCTCTCCCTTAAAAAAATTTATAAAACAATTTGCTCGCCACGTTCTGGCAATATTCTTTCACCATACGGGTTTTCCAGTTTTTCTGGTTTTAACGTATGGATTGGAACCAATACTTGAGGTTCAATCAATGCAATAATTTTATCCAGATCTTCTGGAATTGCATGTCCTGAACAAGCTAAACGGACAAAAGTAATGTCTTTTTTAGCCAACAAATCTAAAAACACGCGATACTGTGGATCAAAGTCCCCTAACGGTTGTGCATCACTGTGAATGTATAAACTACCTTCTTGGAGGTTGTCAAACTGGTTCACAACTTGCCACAAATAGTCTGTTTTGTCCTTTAGTAACGTGTCATACGGGATTTCTAACGCTGGATTCAATTCTGGTATTTTACCAGATTCAGCATAATAATAACGAACTTCTATTCCAAATACTTCAAGTAACAACGCAGCCATATTTGCTTCTAAAACGACTGTACGTGGTGACTTTTCAATAATCTTAGCAAAACGTTCTACGTTTGCTGGATAACCATTAAAGGTAATTTGTCGATTCGGGTTTTCTAGTTCTAAACGAACCAAGTGCTGAACAAGATCTTCTTCACTGACAACCGCTATTTGGGCTGGATCTGGTTCACGTTCTGGGAAGCTAATGCTTACGCCTTCCATCATTAATAATTCAGTATGTTTGGCTTTTTCACAAAAAGCTAAAGTCTCTTCACGATTATGGCCATGTAAGCGCAAATCACCTGTGTATGTGATAAAATGGTCAGGCGTGCGAATCAGTAATGCCGAAGCACCGTACGCATCATGATCAACAGGTACGATTTCCACTGAAATTTCGCCAACTTTAATCACATCGTTTTTATTAAGACCAATCATTTCTCGGGTAAAATTCTTTTCTTCAAACGGTGATGGAATCAAAAAATCACCTTTGCGATTTAAACTATTTAGAATCATTTTCGTTTCTTTTAGTGTGTACAACGGAACAGCTGGGTCTAAATAGTTAATCATGCGTGAATGATCTAAATGGGCATGAGATAAGAAAACAGCGGTGTGTTGATACTCTTTGTCCTCTGTACCATGATATTCATAACCTAAACGTGGATCATATAAGTCTTTTAATTCTGGCACTAAACGATTATTAATTAAGGTTTCAATGTGATCATCGGGCAAATCTAATTCTGGTCGAAATTCTGTACCAAAATCAAAGAAGATGTGGGCATCTTTATACGCCACTTCAATCACGGTTCCTCCAATTGTTAAAATGCCACTGTGAAAAGTCACAGTTGTTTTAGCCTTTGATTCCATTTTTTGCAACTCCTCTGATAATTTCTTTTCTGAAAATCAAGTAAATAATTAAAATTGGAATAACGGTTAATGTTGCAGCAGCCATTTGTAAATGTACGTCACTACCGCTCTCTGTCGCAAAGGCCGATAGTCCATTATTCAATAGACGGTATTTTTTCTCGTTCGTCACCAACAATGGCCACAAGAAAGAATTCCAACTAGAAATGAATGTTAAAATCCCTACTGTTACCAACGCTGGTTTTGACATTGGTACTAAAATACGCCAAATATATTCTAAATCACTAGCGCCATCAATCTTGGCAGCCTTGTAAAAAGTATCAGGAATACCTTTTAAATAACCGTTTAAATAGTAAATATAAAAAATACTAGTTAAAAATGGAATAATTAAGGCGCTGTAAGTATTTAACAAACCTAATTGCGCAATCGTTTGATAATTGGTAAAAATAATAGATTCATACGGAACCATTAACAACGAAATCATCAAAGCAATGACCACATTTTTAAAACGGAACTTCAAACTCGTTAACGCGAATGAAGCTAAAACGGCGGTGACTACCGTAGCAATCGTTGTAACACCTGAAACAAAGACTGTGTTCAAGAAATACCGAAGAAAGGGTGCTTTTTGAAAGACCTCTGTGTAGTTTTGCCATTGTGGTTGTTTCGGAAACATGGTTGGCGGCATGCTGGTCGCTTCAGAGTAACTCATTAAACCAGCTAAAATCATATAGACAAATGGAAATAACGTAATAACGGCTAAAATGCCTAAGAAAACAAATGCGATAATCGTTAAAACTTTTTTCATTGGCTTATTGCCCCACTTTCTTTAAGAGTTTATTTTGTAAGAAAGTGACCACTAAAATAATCACAAATAAAATCACTGTGGCGGCCATCGCAATTCCTGGACGCCCTGCAATGTGGAATTTGTCATAAATATAGTACACTGCGGTTGTGGCACTATTGGCAATCCCCGCACGACCACCGAATAAAGCATAAACTTGTGTATAAACTTTAAAGGCGCCAATTAAATTGACCGTTAATAAAAAGGCAATGGTCGGGACTAGCTGCGGAAACGTAATACGTCGGAAAATTTCGCCGTCTGAGGCACCAAACATTTTTGCAATTTTAAAATGTTCTTCATCAATATTTCTCAACCCAGCCAACAAAATAATAATATTAAATGCTAAACTCGTCCAAACCCCAAAAATAATCAATGTCGGCATACTCATTTGAACATTATCTAGCCAGTTGACAGAAGGAATGCCGAAAAAGCCTAAGACGTAATTGACAATTCCATAATCGCCATTAAAGAAGTAACGGAAGACAATCCCAATGGCAATCGTACTCGTTACATAAGGCATAAAGAAAATCGTTTCAAAGAAACTCTTATGTTTAACTTTTTCAAAGATAATCCAAGCAATTGCTAGGGAAATTATCAAGGCAATCGGTACCACAGCAAATGCATAGAGCGCTGTATTTTTTAACGCTTTATAGAAGATTGGATCATTCAATACACGTTGATAATTTTCTAAACCAGCGTAGCGTTGGTTAATTAAGGAACCTTTTTGGAAGCTCATCCACAAAGAACGAAACAGCGGATAAACGCTAAACAGTAAAATGATTCCTAATGATGGCAGAAGGAAGAGCCATGCTTTTGGTTGATTTTCTGGATTGTATTTTTTCATTAGTAAACCCGGTCTCCCGCTTCGTTAAAGATAAATACTTTTTTATATGAAAAATCAAAAGATAAAGTGTCTCCTTCTTCAATCGCTTCTTCTACACTTACAATTGATTTCACTTGTTCATTTCCTAATGTAAATCGTAAAATACGTTCTCGACCAATCAATTCCACTAAATCTGTCGTTGTGGTAAAGAGACCTGTTTCAGTTGGTACCACATCTTCTGGACGAGAAGCAAACGTATATTTCCCGTCAGTCATTGGCATTTTAAAGCGTGCTTGCTCAAAACGCTCAAGCGGAATTTCAAAACTTTCGTGGTACATTTTGCCGTCTTTCACTTCAACAGACAATAAATTAATAATTGGGTTACCTATGAACTGAGCAACAAATAAGTTATTTGGTTCTAAGTAAAGGTTTTGAGGTTCATCATTTTGTTGAATAACCCCTTCGTTTAATAAAATAATTTTATCACTGATTGATAGCGCTTCCTCTTGGTCGTGCGTTACAAAGATTGTTGTAATGCCTACTTCTTTCACCAAGCGGCGGATTTCTTCACGAATTTTCAAACGCAAACGTGCATCCAAGTTACTTAAAGGCTCATCTAATAATAAAACATCTGGTTTTTGAACTAACGCCCGGGTAATCGCAACACGCTGTTGTTGACCACCAGAAAGTGTGCCTGGCTTTTTATGGCTTAACTCTTCAATATTCGTTAGTTTCATATATTCTTCGGCAATAGCTTGTGCCTCTGCCTTGGGAACTTTCTTACTTCCTACCGTCAAAGGAAACATTACGTTTTCTAGAACAGTCATATGTGGATATAAGGCATAGTTTTGAAAAACGAACCCGATGTTCCGATCTTTTGGTGCTGTTTTGACAACCGATTGCTGTCGAAACTGAATATCTCCATCACTTGGATGTAATAAACCTGCAATTAAGTTTAAAATTGTTGATTTCCCACACCCACTTGGTCCTAACAAACAAACCAAGTCCCCTTGCTCAATCGTAAAATTGACCGATTTTAACGCTTCAAACCCATTATCGAATACTTTTTTCAAGTCGATAACTTCTATCATGACCCAACCTCCAAAAAAACATTTAATAGCATACCTTTTGATTTTAACATTTATTTCTTTCAACCGCGAGAGCAAAGCTGTTTCATTAAGATAAAAATAGGTAAAGTTAATGTATTTTTTATGTAAAAAATGTTGTTTTTCTGAAAAGTCTATTCACACTTTTTTTAATGCACAACAAAAAAACAGAGAATTTTTCTCTGCTTTTTTGGTTATTTTTTAGAATCTTTTTCTGATTCCTTTACAATATAAATTGGTCTTTTTTTCGTTTCTAAGAAAATTTTGCCGATATATTTGCCAATAATTCCTAAACATAAGAGTTGCAAGCCACCTACAAAAAGTACAATACAAACCATTGAAGGCCAGCCGCTTGTTGGATCACCATTAACTAATGTTCGAAAGATAATCACTAACATTGCTAGTGCAGAACCAATACACGAAAAGGCGCCAACGTATGAAGCAATATTCAATGGTGTTTCTGAAAAATTGACAATCCCGTCAATTGAATAACTTAATAGACTCCAGAAAGACCAAGAGGTTTCTCCAGCAATTCGTTCTCGATTTTTAAATTCAATATATTCTGTTTTAAAGCCGACCCAACTAAAAATCCCTTTTGAAAAACGATTATACTCAGATAACTCTAAAATCGCATCGACCATTTGTCGGGTCATGACACGAAAGTCACGGGCACCATCCACCATTTCTGTCTCAGCAATTCGATTAATGAGTTTATAGAACATCCGAGCAAAAAAGCTACGAATGGGCGGTTCGCCGTCTCTTGTTATGCGTCGTGTGCCAACACAATCTAAATCTGTACTGGTTTCAATCATCTCAATCATTTGAGGTAATAACTCAGGCGGGTCTTGTAAATCAACGTCCATGACTGTCACTAAGTCACCTGTTGCTTCTTTTAAACCAGCGTATAAGCCCGCTTCTTTCCCAAAATTTCGTGAAAAAGAAAGATAACGGACCTTCTCTGGATGTTCGCGATAAAGCTGTCTTAAAACAGCTAACGTATTATCTTTTGAGCCATCATTCACAAATATATATTCTACTGAATGAGACAGTTGCTGGCTAATTTTTTCTACTTCTTCAAAAAACAGCGGAATCGCTGCTTCCTCATTATAACAAGGGACAACAATTGATAGCATTTTATTTCCTCCACACTTCAGTTAATTATCATTATACCATATGATAGCCTTATTAAATAACGATATCCAATTAAGAATAGCTTAATTAAATAGAAAGAACCTGAGAAAAAATCCAAAACGATTTTTTCTCAGGCTGACTAGCGGTTAAACGAAAGCAACAGAAATAGTCCTACGCACTACTTCAGCCTCTTTTGTTTAGCACTAAAATTATTTTGTTAAATCTTCTTGGTTTGCTTCAAATTGATAACGCGGTTCATCATTCTTTTCATCATAATCAACAATCAAATCATACCCTTTAAAGAACCAATCATCTGTTTCTTCAATAAAATAGGTAATCCCATCTAGGTTCTCTTTAATCATTGGCTCATCTGGCGCTTCTACAGACATCGCAATGGAAAAACCATCATGAACAGGTGTTTTTCCGTAAATTTTTCCGAAAAAACGAATGCCTGTCTCAGGCTGAACCCCAGTTTCTTCTTTAAACCATTGTTGGGCTTTCGGTGTCACTTCTAATTTCATTCTTTGTTCCTCCTTCACATCTCTGTCGCCATTTATTGTAGCACAGCGCAGTGCTTTTAGAGAATAAAGTGCTTAGCCATTCATTTTTTCATCTAATAAATCCACGTCTGCGGTATCACCGATAACTAATAAATTGTCGTTTTCTCGAACAATTTCAGAAGCATCTGGCGAAGCAATTACTTCTGTTTTCGAGCGGCGGATCGCTACCACAGTTAAACCAAATCGCTGACGGAAATTTAATTCTGCTAAGGTTTTATTGTAAAATTTAGGATTGGTGACCCGAACCTCAGCTAATGAAAATTCGCTAGATAATTCAATATAATCTAAAATATTGCGTGAAACAAGTTTATGGGCAATTCGAATACCCATATCTCGCTCTGGGTGAACGACCATATCTGCCCCAATTTTATCTAAGACACGGGCATGATATTCATTGACTGCTTTGGCTAAGACATTGGGAACCCCCATCTCTTTAACCATTAGTGTCACTAAAATACTCGCTTGAATATCTTCACCAATTGCCACCACTACGTGATCAAAATTCCGAATCCCTAAAGAACGCAACGTCATTTCATCTTGGGCGTTAGCCACCACTGCATGCGTTGCAATATTCATATATTCATTGACACGGTCTTCACTGCTGTCAATGGCCAAAACTTCTTGACCAGCTTCCACCAAAGTTTGGCATATGCTGCCGCCAAAACGTCCTAAACCAATAATTGCAAAATTTTGTTTCATTTCTTCTGACCGCTCCTGTCTGTTCGTTAAAATTAGTATAACAAATCCATAAATAAATTCCTAGAAGGATTTCCTAGAATTTATTTATGGATTTATCTGATATTTATTTGGCTAAACCATGTTGAAAAGCATAAATCGCCGCTTGGGTCCGATCATCCACATCTAGTTTTGCTAAAATGTTTGAAACATGTGTTTTAACTGTTTTCAAAGTGATAAAGAGTTCATCAGCTATTTCCTGATTACTTTTACCTTGTGCAATCAACATTAAAATTTCGTGTTCCCGGTTTGTCAAATCTTCGTGCAACACCGGCTCTTGTTTTTTTGTTAACCGTTCCATCATCTTATGTGTCACTTCAGGTTCCAACACACGCTCTCCGCGATAAGTCGCCCGAATTGCATCAGCAATCTCATGTGCTGTTGATGTTTTTAATAGGTAGCCCGCTGCACCAGCTTCAATCGCCGGATACACTTTTTCATCATCAATAAAACTCGTCACAATAATAATCTTGGCTTCTGGCCAATCTTTCAAGATCGCTTTTGTTGAATCAATGCCGTCCATTTCTTCCATTACCAAATCCATCAAAATAACATCTGGACGTAGTTCCAATGCTTTTTCATAGCCAATCTTACCATTTTCTGCTTCGCCTACGACTTCTATATCCTCTTGAATAGATAAATATGATGAAACGCCTAAACGGACCATTTCATGGTCATCCACTAACATTACTTTGATCACTTGCAGTTTCCTCCTTTATGACAGGAACTTTAATTTCAACGCTGGTTCCCTGCCCTTTAAAACTAATAATTTTAACTGTACCGCCCATGCCGACAACACGTTCTCGGATATTATTTAAGCCATAACTACCGGCTTTATTACTTTGTTCCTTCATATCAAAGCCGACACCGTCATCAACAATACGCAATAGCACGTTTTTATCGACTTGGTGTAAGTATACCTCTAATTCCTTTGCTTTGGCATGTCTTAAGGTATTTGAAAGTAATTCCTGCACAATTCGGAAAAGATGATCCTCAATGCTGCTATTTAAATGAACATCTTCAACATCCCAAATCAATTCAATTTTAATTTTTGTTTGTAGTTCTTTCAGTAATTGTTCAATACCTTTACGCAAACTTTTTCCTTCTAGACTGATAGGACGCAAGTGCAATAGTAACGCGCGCATTTCCGATTGGGAGGCGTTAATGATTTCTGCCACCATGGCTAGTTGTTTACGATATGGTTCCGGGGTTTCTGTTCGTTGTGCTTGTTCATTTAAGGCAGACAACATCATCATGGCTGCAAAAAGTTGTTGACTGACTGAATCATGCAACTCCCGCGCCAAACGATGCCGCTCGTTCTCTAAAATTTCTTCTTTTGTTTGCCCATCCATTAATTGCGGTCGACTGTTTAATAATTGCAATTCTTTAGACATCTCTAATAATTTATTTTTAATCGACCAAATATCTTGTTCGACTTCGGTTAGATAATGGTCTTGATTTTCACTGGTCGTTGGTTTGTTTAAGACTGGACTTTCATAATTACCGTTGGCCAATAACCGAAGTTTTTCTTCAATCCGTCCATATTGCCCTTTTTGAACCAATGAAATCAGTAAAAAGGTCAATAAGCCTATTAGTAAGGATATGAGAACAATGTGCACAATTAGTGGTAAATAAAAGACTTTTCTCTGAAGAAGCTCTAATAACCACCGGTTTTGTTTAATCGAATGAAAATATGAAAACAATGTAATTAAGATAACAATAAAGGTGCTAAGGGACGCATATAATGAAATCATGCGTCTTGAAATCCGATCGGTCATACACGGATCACCTCAACATCTCCTACTAAAGTGTTCGTCATAATTTTCAAACGACGAAGATTGGTATCATAATCATTGCTGTAAATTTTTAATGATTCGTTTTTCAATTGATATTTTTCTTCTTCAAAACGTACCGTTCCGTAAAAAGTTGAATGTTCTAACAAAATAGCTACACCTAACGGCACTAGAATTCGCGTGCGGCCAAAACCTTTACGAATAATAATAATATTGTCTTCTTTCGGTAGTAGCGTATTACCTAAATCAATAATGGTGTCCCCAGAGATTAAATCAATATTGATATCGTCCCATTCATAGATATTGTTACCAATGCGTTCGTTGGCAAACCAGCGGCGTTTAAATCGTTTGCCATTTTTAGGTTCTTTTGCCGCCGTCTCCACCATAATCATTTGTTTTTTACGCCAAGGTGCTCGCTCAGCTATATCCACGCCTGAGATCTCAAAGCCTTTTAAGCCGATAAAGAGTACGCCAAAAATCAACATAAACCAAACAGCCGTGCTGTTCATTGCACCAATGACAATAAAAACAACGCCGAGGACGAATTGAAAGTTGTTAAAATGTGTTTTAGATGCTTTCCTGGAAACGTAGGCCACAAGTAAAACGCCAATTGTTAATAAAACAGCTAATCCAGGATTATGTACAATTTGCCATAACGCCAGAATAAAAAGTAATGCTTCTGCGACGATAAAAAAGCGCCAAGGGTTATTCATAGATTTGCCTCCTCCCTCTGTCATTTATTTTACTCGTTTATTTTATTTAATCATAGTGGTTTGCGCCTCAGGTTACCATAGGACTTTAGCCCTAAATGTCTTAGATTGCGAAAGGACAGGCCTTGGAAGCTGCCTGCCCTACTCAATTATTTAGTTTGCTTCAACTTTTGTAATTTTAACTGTCATGTCGCCACCAGGTGTTGCAATAATCACTTGGTCACCTAATTGTTTACCAATTAAGGCTTGCGCAATCGGTGAATCGTTAGAAATTTTACCAGAAAATGGATCGGCTTCGGCACTTCCTACGATTGTGTATTCCTCTTCTTCTCCATCAGGCAATTCTTGGAAAGTAACTGTTTTACCGATGGAAACTTCGTCTTGGTCCACGCCATCATTATCGATGATTTCTGCAAAACGAATCATATTTTCTAACGTTGTAATACGTCCTTCAACGAAAGCTTGTTCATCTTTAGCTGATTCATACTCTGAGTTCTCTGAAAGATCCCCAAAGCTACGAGCGATTTTAATACGCTCTACGATTTCTTTACGTTTAATTGTTTTTAATTCTTCTAGCTCTTGTTCTAATTTTTCTTTTCCTTCAAGAGTCATTGGATATACTTTTTCTACCATGTTAATTCTCCTTTTTCGCTTAACGATACGTAGTTCTTGGTTGGTTATTGAAAAAAATTCCGCTTTCAATCCACAAAAGAGTACCACGCTTTTTCTAAATTGTAAATATAATTATTGAATTTTTGTGATTTTGCTAAATTTTATTTATATAAATTTCTAGTTGCTACTCTTTCCCTCTGTTAAACAGATTACTTTTTGAGTATCTAAAAGCTTGGTGAATCATACAAAATTGATTCACCAAGCTCTTTTATGTTTTCATTTTATTCACTACTTGAATTATTGACATACTGATCTACTAATACTTGATGTTCTTCATATGTTTTTGAGAAGTAGACTTTTCCTGTAGAAATATCTGCTACAAAGTATAAATAGTCACTTGGTGTCGGATTCAAGACTGCTTTAATTGACTCCTCACTTGGGCTATCTAATGGTCCTGGTCCATAACCAGTATTTTTATACAAGTTATAAGACGAGTCCACTTCCAAGTCAGCATACGTTACAGTTTCTTTGTGTTCTCCTAGAGCATACAAAATAGAAATATCTGATTGGATCGGCATATCGGCAGCCAAGCGGTTAAAGAATACTTGCGCAATTTGTTTGCGGTCTGCTTCTTTGACTCCTTCTTTTTCAACCAATGAAGCTAACGTTAAGACTTGCTGATTGGTTAAATTCTTTGCATGAATTGTCGGCGTATATTGTTCCATTACTGTGTTCATTTTAGCAATCATTTGTTCGACAAATTCAGGAAGTGTTGCTTTTTTGTAGTAATCATAAGTTGCCGGGAACAAATAGCCTTCTAAGCGATAACGAACACCTTCTGCAGTTGCAGCACTTTCAAGTAAATCAGGATACTTAGCTTTCATTTGATTGAAGAAGTCTTCGTTTTTCATTAATGCAATGAAATCTGCTTTCTTGAAATCTGTATTTTTTTCAATAGCTTCGCCAATTTTATCTATATCGTAGCCTTCAGGAATCGTTACTTTGCCATCTGCAATTTTAGTTGGTTCTGGCGTGCCTCCTTCTTTTAGCATTTCACCAATTTCATCGAGTGTCATGCTTGGAGACATTTGATAATAGCCCGCTTGAAAATCTGTTAAGTTTTTAAATTTTACGTAGTAGTTAAAAACCATTCCGCTTTTAATGACGTTGCTTTCTTCTAAAACCGCAGCAATTTGCTTATTAGAAGATCCTTCTGGGATATGCACTTGAACAAGCTTCTTATTGTTCTTGTCTAGTGGTTGTAGCCCAGCATCTACATATTTATAAAAAGTAAACCCAAAGATTGCCATCATTAAAACCAATACAGAAACTACAATTAACACGATACGACCGACTAAACGATCTTCTTTTTTACGTGTTTGTTTTTTTGTATTTGTTGGCTTTTCGTCTGTTTCAATCGGGGTTGGCTCTTCGACTGTCTGTGTTGTCTTGTCTTTCCCACGTCTTCGAGCAGCTCTAGAACCTGCACGTGTTTGTGTTGTGCGGCTCGCTGTTTCTTGTGATTCATCAGATGAAGGTTGGGGAGACCTATCATTTTTTTCAGAGGAATCAGGTTGATCGCCATCATTTCTACCTTTTAAAGACCCAGTTACTTGATCTCTAAGCGAAGATTTGGGATCTTGGTTATTTTGGTTATCATTAGCCAAAACTAACCCTCCTTACTATTCTATCGTTTATGACTGAAACTATTATACATGAAACCTCTTTAAAATTAAATGTTTTTAATAAAAAGACCGTCATTCCCCGATAAAAAATTCATCATTGACAACGTTTAAAGCCTATGATGGCGCTTTTCTATTGAAACGATAATAAATCTTAAAATCCTCCTAAATTTATCGAAAATCCATTTTCTATTAAGAATTTTGTAGCAAAATAGCACCTAAGTCTTTAGGCGATTGTACTAGGAATGTCGCTCCCGCCTCTTGTAATTCTGTTTCTTCACCAAATCCATACAAGACACCTATACTATCTAAGCCATTTTGTTGAGCACCAAGAATATCATGATTACGATCACCAACCATGATAATTGCTTCTTTGGTTGGGTCTAATTGAGCTTCCGTTAATGCATACTGAATCACATCTGCTTTTTTAGAACGATGACCGTCCATGCTCGCTCCATAGATGCCTGTAAAATAACGATCTAAATCAAAATGAGTAATAATCTTTTTAGCAAATTCTTCTGGCTTGGAAGTCGCAATGTATAACTTTGCTCCCGCTTCCTTTAACCTTGTTAGTACCTCTGGGATCCCTGGATACACATGGTTTTCAAACATACCTTTTCTCTGATAATACGCTCGATAATGACCCACGGCTTGTTGCGCTGCTTCAGCTGAAGGCGCCATGTGCAAAAACGACTCATATAAAGGCGGCCCTATGAAAGAACGTAATGTCTCCTCGCTAGGAGCTGGCCAGCCTAATTGTTCTGTTGCGTACAAAATAGAACGCATAATGCCGCTACCAGAATCCGTAATTGTGCCATCTAAATCAAATAAAATCGTTTGATACATCTTCACTTCACTACTTTCTAGCATTTTTTGTCTAATTGATTCTTCAAAATAAGATACGCAAAAGAAGCACATTTTTCAGCGCTTCTCTGCCTTTTTATTTATTTTGCTGTAAACGTATCTGGTTTTTTATCTGATTGCTGCATTTCATAGGCAATGGCTTCAACGATTCGGCGGCTAGCTTGACCATCCCCATACGGATTTTGTGCATGCGCCATCGCGTGGTAAGCATCAGAATCAGTCAATAATGTTTTCGCCTCTTGATAGACTACTTGTTCGTCTGTACCAACCAATTTCAATGTTCCTGCCGCTACGCCTTCTGGACGTTCCGTTGTATCTCGTAAAACTAAAACTGGCACACCTAAGGAAGGGGCTTCTTCTTGCACACCGCCAGAATCAGTTAAAATTAAAGCACTTTTCGCTGCAAAATTTTGAAAATCTTTGACATCCAATGGTTCAATTAAATGCACACGAGCTAATTCACCTAAGTGTTCCGCTACTATTTCACGGACTTTGGGATTTTTGTGCATAGGGAAAATTACTTCAATTTCTGGATGTTCCATTACAAGCCGACGAACAGCTTTAAACACATTTGCCATTGGCAGGCCTAAATTTTCACGACGATGCATTGTAATTAGCACGATGCGTTGGTCTGTAGGGATTTTTTCCAATAAATCATTTTGATAGTGGGCATCAACAGTGTACGCCATCGCGTCAATCGCTGTATTGCCAGTTACATAAATATGTTCTTCTGGATGATTTTCTTTGATTAAATTGTCCTTACTTTGAGTGGTTGGGGCAAAATAAATATCCGTTAACACATCTACCAGTTGACGATTCATTTCTTCCGGAAACGGAGAATATTTTTGCCAGGTCCGTAATCCTGCTTCCACATGTCCCACCGGAATCTGTTGATAAAAAGCAGCCAATGCAGCCGCAAATGACGTGGTTGTATCGCCATGAACCAAGACAATATCCGGCTGTTCTGTCACAAGAACCTCAGTTAATAAATTCAAAACACGACTTGTAATATCTGTTAAGGTTTGCCCATCTTTCATGATATTTAAATCATGATTCGGTGTAATTTGAAAATCTTCTAACACTTGATCCAACATTTGGCGATGTTGCGCTGTTACGACTACTACAGAGTCAAATCCTTCACTTTGCTCTTCTAAAACTTTGATTAAGGGCGCCATTTTGATCGCTTCTGGCCGTGTTCCAAAAACCGTCATTACTTTAATTTTCTTCATCATTTTCCTCCTAATTCTATGTTAGTTTCGGGTATTTTTGTTGGCGAAATTCTTCTGCTCGTTGAATATAATGTAAGGCGTTCGTATGATTACTGGCTATTTCTGCTGCCGTTAACGGACGGATAACCTTCGCGGGTCGACCAAATGCTAAAACATTTGGCGGGATAATTTTGCCTTCTGTCACTAAAGAGCCCGCACCAATCAGGCTGTTTTCTCCAATAATAGCGTTATTTAGAATGGTTGAACCCATGCCAATCAAAGCACCATCACCGATTTTACACCCGTGTAACATGCATTGATGACCCACTGTTACATACTTGCCTACAATTGTCGGGGCATCTTCATCAACATGAATAATCGTGCCATCTTGAATATTACTACCTTCACCAATGGTAATTGTGTTACTGTCACCTCTTAAGACCGACTGAAACCAAATATTACTATCCTTCGCTAGTTGTACGTTTCCATAGACATCTGCACTAGCAGCAATAAAATATTCTTTTTTCAAACTCTGTCACCTCTTTTCATTAAGTATAGACAAGAATTCCTCACTTTCATAGTAAAAAAGACAAGAAAAGAGCGTGGGACAAAAATCACTTTGGATTTTTGCTCCACGCTCAAAAACTGATAAACGGCGGGAACAAAAGCAACTCCTTCGGAAATAAGCCGGAATTCTCCAAAAATTACAGAACAATTTTCGGAAATTCCTTCTTATTTCTCGGAGTTAAACGCTTCTGTCCCGACCTCTTTTTATTCCTCATAGTCGCCTTCTTCAGCAAATTGACTATTGTATAGTTTTTCATAGAAGCCACCTTGTTCCAGCAACTCATGATGCGTACCTTTTTCAATGATTTCTCCTTGTTTCATAACAAGAATTAAATCAGCTTCACGAATAGTTGATAGGCGGTGGGCAATAACGAAACTCGTTCGTCCTTCCATAACACGATCCATTGCTTTTTGAATTAAGGCTTCCAAGCGTGTATCGACTGAACTAGTCGCCTCATCTAAAATCAAAATTTTCGGATCAGAAATTACCGCTCGGGCAATGGTCAACAATTGTTTTTGACCAAGGGAAACGTTATCTCCCTCAGAATTGATTTCCATTTCATACCCATCTGGCATTGTCCGAATGAAGTGATCCACATTGGCCGTTTTCGCTGCATCCACAACTTCATAATCCGTGGCATCCAACTTCCCAAAACGAATGTTATCTGCAATGGTACCTTTATACAACCAAGCATCTTGCAATACCATTCCAAATACAGATCGGACATCACTACGGTTCATTTTTTTCGTGTCAATGCCATCAATTTTAATGGCGCCTTCTGTTACATCATAAAAACGCATCAGTAAGTTGATTAAGGTTGTTTTCCCAGCGCCAGTTGGTCCCACAATCGCAACCATTTGGCCCGCATCAACTTTAAAGTTCAAATTACGAATTAACGGTTTTTCTGGGTCATAACTAAAGCTGACATTTTCAAATTCAACAGAACCTAAAATAGGTTCTGGCAAAGGAACATCTTGTTCGTTAAGTTCTTCTTCTGGCTCATCTAGGATTTCAAAAATCCGCATGGTCGAAGCTGAAGCGCTTTGTAAAGCTGCAGACAACTGCGTAATATTCCCCATTGGTTGGCTAATTTGCCAAATATATTGAATAAACGCTTGTAATTGCCCCACTACGATCACACCAGCAACCACATAGTAACTACCAAGGACAGCTACCCCGATATAGGTCCCATAAGCGGTCATTTGAACCAATGGCAACATTAATCCTGAGATAAAGGATGCTTTGAAGCCAAAACCATTTAAACGATGATTGACTTGTTTAAAGCCTTCAAGGGTTTCTTTTTCCCGACCATATAGTTTTAAAACACTGAACCCAGTCATATTTTCTTGGACATAACCATTTAAGTCTCCTAAAGAATTTTGCATTCCTTGGAAATATTTCTGGGAGATTTTAACAATTGTTCTTGAAATAATCAGCGACAACGGAATCATAATGACTGAAAAAATCGCCATCAGCGGATTGATTAAGAACATCATCACTACCGCCATCACAATCCCTAAGACTGCCGAAACAATATTAATAAAACTTTGTTGCATCGCATTGCTGACAGCATCCACATCGTTCGTCACCCGTGACAAAATATTTCCTTGTTGGTTCTTATCAAAATAAGAAACTGGCAAACGATTGATTTTTTCTTCAATATCGCGACGTAAATCGCGCATGGATTGTTGAACGACATTCGTCATTAAAAAGCCTGACAAAAATTGTGCCACACAATAACCTGTTCCCACAACTAAAATCCAAATTAAACATTGGATTACATAATCAAAATTAATGGATTCGCCAGCCGCAATATTACGGCTAATTTCTGTCGTTGGTAATCCAGTCAAATAAGGCAACGCTGCATTAAAGGCAACGGTTAATATTGTAAATAAAATAACTAAATAAAACGTCACTCGGTACGGTTTAATATAGCGACCGATTCGTTTCATAGAAGAAAAGGCGTGTTTCATGCTAATTCCTCCTCTGACAATTGAGAAGCCGCAATATCATAGTAAATTGGACAAGTCTCAAGTAATTCACGATGTGTGCCAATTCCGACCACGTCGCCTTCGTTTAAAACAACAATGCGGTCCGCATGCATAATTGTTCCAACACGTTGTGCCACAATTAAAACAGTAGATTCTGTTGTTTCTTTTTTCAGACGCGCTCGTAAATTTGCATCTGTTTGATAATCTAACGCAGAAAAACTATCATCAAATATATAAATTTCCGGATTGCGAATAATCGCCCGTGCGATAGCTAAACGTTGTTTTTGACCACCAGAAAAGTTCGTGCCACCTTCTGAAAGAGGTTCATCATAGCCTTGCGGTTTTTGTGAAACAAATTCTGTTGCTTGAGCAATGTCAATTGCTCGTTCCATTTCTTCTAACGTCGCATCTTCCTTACCGTAGCGAAGGTTATCAGCAATTGTACCAGTAAAAAGTAACGCTTTTTGTGGAATATAGCCAATCTTATTGCGTAATGCACTAAGTTTGTACTCTTTTACGTTCACTCCATCGATTAAAATTTCACCTTCTGATACATCATAAAACCGTGGAATCAATTGAATTAATGTTGATTTCCCACTACCTGTGCTCCCAATAAAGGCCACTGTTTCACCAGGTGACGCCTTAAAACTTACATTGCGGATGACTGGGCTTTCCGCATGTCCAGGATAGGCAAAGGTTACATTTTTAAACTCTAGATAGCCTTTAGTAGCTGTTTCTGTTACGCCTTCTTCTTCACGAATAGCTGGTTCCATGTCTAAGGCTTCTTGAATCCGCGAAGCCGAAACCGCAGCCCGAGGATACATCATAAAGACACTGGCAAATAACATAAACGAGAACAGCGCATGGAAAATATATTCAATAAAAGCTATTAAATTCCCAACTTCTAAATCCCCGTGGCTGATTTGAACAGTCCCGCTCCAAATGATTAAGACCATCACAATATTAAATAAGAAAAAGAAGCCTGGTTGGGCTGCTGCCATTAAACGAAACAGACTTTTTGAACTTTTAGTGTAAGTTTCATTGACTTTATTAAAACGAGATTCTTCAAATTTTTCATTAACAAATGCGCGTATTACCCGCAATCCAGAAAGATTTTCTCTTAAAATCCCATTGATTCCATCTAAGTTCTTTTGTTGCTTTTTAGATAACGGTTCTGACAAACGAGCAATTCCGACAACTGCTAGCAGCAGAAAAGGCAAGGCACCTAAAACGTACATTCCTAACGACGGACTCGTTCGCATCACCATGTAAAGACTGGCAATAAACATCACTGGCGTCATAAAGCCAAGACGTAAAATATTTCCCATGAAGAGCATAATTTGGTATGCATCATTGGTAGTTCGCGTAATTAAGGAAGAAACCCCAATACTTTCATATTCACTATGTGAGAAAGTTTGAATCTTTTCAAATAAATCATCACGAATATCACGAACAATGTTTGTTGTAATTCTGGCACCAAAGTACCCTAGCAAAATATTCATTGCGACACCAATAATCGTAATTACAACCATCCAAATCCCTTGCTGATAAATATAGTCCATATCTCTAGGAATAATTCCTTTGTCAATCATTCGTGCTAAAATGGTCGGCAAGCCTAATTCAATCAAAATAAAACCAAACACACAAATAAAATCAGCAAAAAGTAATTTTTTATAACGCATTGTGTAACGCCACATTAACTTCAATTAATCATCTCCTTCTTATCTTACTTTAAATTTTCTAGTACTCCCACTGTATCAAAAAGAAATCGGTAATACAAGCTGTCTGGCTAGAAAAAACAGCCTTTCTCTTTCTATCCTTTCTCTTTTAGATTTTCTAAAAAATAGATAATTTTAATGATTTACTTATACGATTAAAATTGCTACTTCCTTTTGATTGTGCCATAATTGGGAAAAACTGAAAGGACCCTTTGAATGAAAAAATTATTCTTCATTTTTCTCGGTTCCTGTACGTTTGCTTTAGGCACGTTAGGAATCTTTTTGCCGCTTTTACCCACCACTGGTTTTTATTTATTAACGGCCTTTTTTTGGATGCGTAGTTCAGATAAACTTTATAACAAATTTTTAGCTTCTTCTTATTATCAAAAATATATCCAAGAAGCCTTCTTTGAGAAAAAAATTACTCGTAAAGGTAAATGGAAACTATTTATTTCCATGTTTCTTTTATTTGCCATTCCGTGTTTAATTGTCCGAAATACGTTGATGACTACGACTTTAGCGATTGTTTATTTAGCCCACGTGATCGGCTTAAGTTGGTATTGGCGTCCTAAAAAAAAGGCACTCGAACTTGATCAAGAATAAGGTGAAACAAGAAGTTTGTTTTTTTTAAAAGTCCAGTGAGTGTTTCTATACTTCCTTATCATTCTATGATAAAATAAGCTTAATTGTTGTTATTCACAACACACGGGACGGTTGAAAAAAGAACACATAAAATCAAATACCCAGAATGAAGCAAAGTCGAGGCTTCATTTCATCATTAACAGATGTTTTTGATGAGCATTCTTTTTTAGGTGATCAGCACCTCGTTTTGTTGTGTTTAATTTTCTGTCTTAAAATGAAAAAAACTATAAATTGCTACTATTAGTAGCTGAAGGAGAAATGAATCGATGATTTACAAAGTATACTATCAAGAAACAAAAATCAGAAACCCAAAAAGAGAAGCCACAAAATCTCTTTACATGGAAGCCGATAGCGATGTAATCGTGCGCCAATTAGTTGAAGAAAATACCCCATACAATATTGAATACGTTCAATTATTAGACGAAAAACATCTTGCTTACGAGCAAGAACATGCGGACTTCACTCTAACGGAGTTTTAACATGAAAGTAAACATAAAAAATAACGAAACTGGCGTTTTTGCAATCGGTGGTTTAGGCGAAATTGGAAAAAACACATATGGGGTACAATTCCAAGATGAAATTATCATTATTGATGCTGGGATCAAATTCCCAGAAGATGATTTACTTGGGATTGACTACGTGATTCCAGATTATAGCTACATCGTTCAAAATTTGCATAAAGTCAAAGCACTCGTTATTACCCACGGTCATGAAGACCATATTGGTGGCGTTCCTTATCTTTTACGTCAAGCGAATATCCCAATCTATGCGGGACCACTAGCCTTGGCTTTAATTACCAACAAACTAGATGAACATGGTTTATTGCGAGAAGCGGAATTACACGAAATTAATGAAGATACGGTGATTCGTTTTAGAAAAACAGCGATTAGCTTTTTCCGGACGACTCACAGTATTCCTGATGCCTTGGGCGTTGTGGTTAAAACGCCTTCTGGTAACATTGTCGCAACAGGTGACTTTAAGTTTGACTTTACACCCGTTGGTGAGCCAGCCAACTTACACAGAATGGCGAAATTAGGTGAAGAAGGCGTCCTTTGTCTTCTTTCAGACAGTACCAATGCTGAAATACCCACCTTTACAAAATCCGAAAAAACAATTGGGACCTCTATTTTAAAAATCTTTGAAAAAATTGATGGTCGGATTATCTTTGCCAGTTTTGCTTCAAACATTTTCCGTTTACAACAAGCTGCTGATGCAGCCGTGAAAACAGGTCGCAAAATTGCTGTTTTTGGTCGTAGCATGGAAAATGCCATTGTCAATGGCGAACGCTTAGGCTACATCAAAGTGCCAAAAGGAACGTTTGTCGATGCGGCGGAACTGAATCAATTGCCAGCAAATGAAACAATGATTTTATGTACTGGCTCTCAAGGAGAACCTATGGCCGCGCTTAGTCGGATTGCTAACGGTACACATCGCCAAATTAGTATTCAACCAGGCGATACGGTTGTTTTCTCAAGTTCACCAATTCCTGGGAATACGACAAGCGTTAACCGTTTAATCAACTTATTATCTGAAGCCGGTGCAGAAGTTATCCACGGAAAAATCAATAATATCCATACTTCTGGTCACGGTGGACAAGAAGAGCAAAAATTAATGCTTCGTTTGATGAAGCCTAAATATTTCATGCCTGTTCATGGTGAATTTAGAATGTTAAAAATCCATGCTTCGCTCGCTCAAGATACAGGGGTTCCTGAAGAAAATTGCTTTATCATGGGCAACGGCGATGTCTTAGCTTTAACGGCTGATAGCGCACGTCCTGCTGGTCACTTCAACGCTAATGACGTGTACGTTGATGGAAATGGTGTCGGTGATATCGGGAATGTTGTTTTACGGGATCGTCGTATCTTATCTGAAGAAGGTTTAGTTTTAGCGGTAGCAACGGTTGATATTAAAAATAAAGAAATTATGGCTGGTCCAGACATTCTTTCCCGTGGTTTTGTCTACATGCGTGAGTCTGGTGATATGATTCATGAAGGCCAACGTCTTTTATTCAATGCTCTACGTGAAGCAATGAAAGATAAAAACTGTACCGAAGCAAAATTAGGCGAAGCCATGACGACCGCTTTACAGCCTTTCTTGTTTGAACAAACAGAACGTCATCCAATGATTCTGCCAATGATTATGACTGCCACAGTTAGTGATCAATAAAGCTCTCATTTAATAGAGAAGAAAAATGCTTGTCCATTTTTCTTCTCTATTTTTTCTAACAAAAAAACACCTAACGCATGTTAGGTGTTTTTGGATTATTTTTTATTAGTTTTTTTCTACGTTAACTGCTTGAGGGCCACGGTCTGAATCTTCAACATCAAAAGTCACTGCTTGACCTTCTTCTAAAGTTTTGAAACCATCACCTTGGATAGCTGAGAAGTGTACGAATACGTCGCTTCCGTCTTCGCGTGAGATAAACCCAAAACCTTTTTCTGCGTTAAACCATTTTACTGTTCCTTGTTCCATTCTTTTGTTCCTCCTCGTGCATTTGCACATAAATAGTCGTAACTTTGCTCGCTTCCAATAGAATATTTAAAAAAATTTAAAAAGTCTACATAATTCCAAACAAGATTACCCTTTCATTTTACACGTGATAAAATATTTTTGCAAGAATTGTCCTCATTCTGAAGCAAAAAAATTCTCTTCTCTCAAACTAATGTATCCGCTATCACCAACAATAATATGATCCAACAATTGAATCCCCATCATTTCGCCACATTCTTCCATTCGTTTGGTAAATTGAATATCTTGTGGAGACGGTGTCGGATTGCCAGATGGATGATTATGAGCTAATAGTATGCGAGCAGATGAATATTTAACCGCTTCCCGAAAAATTTCGCGTGGATGAGCAATACTTTGATTCAGTGATCCTTTGAAAATCGTTTTCTGTTGGATAATGTCATTCTTGGTATTCAAGTAAATACAAATTAAATGTTCTTGTTGCAGCCCCTTCATCTCTTGGAGTAATCGTTGAGCGACTTGTTGACTGGACGTAACTTTGCCAAATTTGATTTGACTACTTTGATAAATTCGACACCCCAATTCAATAGCCGCACGTAATTCAATGGCTTTCACTTGACCAATGCCTTTAATAGCCATTAACTCGTTCAACGTGGCTTGCTGCAAATAAGAAAGTTGCTTAAACTGTTTTAACAGCGTTGCGGCAACAGTCATCACGTCTGCTTCTTTTGAGCCAGTACGTAACAGAATCGCCAACAACTCTTGATTCGATAATGCTTTTTCTCCTATCGCTAAGAGCCGTTCTCGTGGTAAACAATCACTCGGCATCTCACGAATAAACAGATCCGATACTTGCATAAAAAAACCTCCTTTGCTAGTCATTAATAAACTACGCAAAGGAGTGTTGTTTTTATTATTTTAAATAATGTGGCGCTTGATGTAAACTCTCCAAGACATGTAATGTTTTCTCTTGGATAACTTCAGTTGGTTGCAATAAATCAGGTACCATGATCACTGGAATGCCCGCACTATGAGCCGCACTTACCCCATGAAATGAGTCTTCGAAAATCAAGGTTTTCGGGGCTTCTGTTCCTAAAAGTTGACGAGCTTTTTGAAAAATTTCTGGGTCCGGTTTTGCTCGTTTAACGTCCTCTGCTGAAACAATTCCTACAAAACGATCCTGAATCCCAGCATGGCTTAATAACATTTCAATTGCTGGACGGACGTTACTTGAAGCAACCAATCGAGGAATTTTTTGATCATCTAAAAAGTCGAGAAATTCCACCACTCCTGGTTTTAAAGGGACGTTACCAGATCGAAACTCTTGCAAGGTATCATCATAAGAACGGCGGATAAATTCTTCCACTGTGTCGTGACCATAGGATGCATAAATACGTCGGTAATTCTCTTGTACTTCTTCATCGGAAATCCCAACATAGTCTAAATAGACTTCTTTACTATATGGTAACCCCATTGCATCTGCTACTTTTTGAGTAGATGTATAGTAAATCAACTCCGTATCAAAAAGCAACCCATCCATATCAAAAATTACGCCATCAAATTTCTTCATCATTTCCTCCTATAGTTAAAAGTAATTCTCTTACTTGAGAAACAAAATATAATGAACCTGTTACTAATAATAAATCATCTGTCGACATTTTTTCTAAAATTTCGCCTAAGCCAAATTGCCATAAAGACACAATTTCTGTTAAATCGTCTTCATATTTTTCCATTTCTGTAAGTGCAATAGCTTTAGGGTAATCAAAGCTAGTTAAGTAAAGATGCGCATTCGGTACTTGCTTTAAGTCCTGAATCATCTCATCCACATCTTTAGTTGCTAAAGCTGAAAATAAAATATGAATCGTGTGTTGTGGAAACTCTTTGCGCAAGTTTTCAACTAAGCGTTTTACTGCATGATCATTGTGGGCACCATCTAAAACAATCAACGGTTCATCACTAAGACGTTCCATTCGAGCTGGCCATTGCGCTTTAGCTAACCCTTGAGTAATGTCTCGTTCTTTAAACGGCAAATGTTGTAGTTGGCAATACTTGTCAAATAATTGAATAGCTACCGCCGCGTTTTCTACTTGGTGACGCCCCAACAAGGGAACTTTAATCTTTGTCAGTTTGCCCATTTCTCCATAGAAATTAAATACTTCCCCCCATTGTGTATCAGGATGTAGATATTCCACTTGATACTCTTTGCCAAAACGAAAAATTGGACTCTGTTTTTCTTGTGCGACTTTTTCAATGACTGCTAGCGCATCAGCACAAATATTGCCTGTTACTACTGGGACTTTTTCTTTAATAATACCCGCTTTTTGATAGGCAATTTCAGCAATTGTTTCACCTAAAATTTCTGTGTGATCCTTCCCAATTGTCGTAATTCCCGTCAATAATGGCTTCACGACATTGGTGCTATCAAGTAATCCACCTAAGCCAACTTCAACAACTGCGATATCCACTTGTTCATTCACGAAATAGTCCAAGGCCATTCCTGTCAATGTTTCGAATTCTGTAATTCCAGCCACTTCATTGATCTGGTCTAATTCTTTAATGATTGGTTGATACTTTTCCACATAGGTAATCAATTGTTCGTCTGAAATTGGTTGACCATTTATCGCAATTCTTTCATTAAATGATTCAATATAAGGAGAGGTAAAGGTTCCGACTTTCAAGCCCATTTCTTCTAATAGACAGCGTAAATATGTCACGGTTGAGCCTTTACCATTGGTTCCTGCGATATGAATCGTTGGCACTTTGTTTTCTGGATGATCAATTTTTTCTAATAACGCATTAATCCGATCCAAACCAGGTCTTGAACCAAAGGGTAACCGGCTATGAATCCATTCAATGGCTTCTTCTATTGTTAATTGCATCTTGTCCAACTCCTTGTCTTCTTCTACATTATAACTAAGTTAGGTGACTTTTTCACTAATAACCAATTGAAACTTTTTCTTGAAAACTTTTTGCATTTTTCATAATTTTGCGTTATTAGCGGATACATTAATGAACTTATGGTAAACTAACATTCTGGATGGTTCGTTCCAGCCAGCCAATTAAAAACTATTTTTAGAGCGTTCAACACGCTTATTCATGATTTTTTTATAAAGGTGGACTTATTTTGATGAAAAACAAATCGAAGCTTTTATGGTTAGGAAGTTTTTTCTTGCCGTTTTTACTTCTGTTGCTTGTATGGATGACATTACAACTTGCGCCTTTTGGTGACAACAACTTATTAGTTAGTGATTTAGGCACACAATACATGCCTTTCTTGAGTTTTTTAAAACGCTCTTTTCACGAGGGAATAACTACATTCTACTCTTTTTCCAATGAGATTGGTGAGTCGATTGTTCCTTTGGCAGCCTATTACTTACTGAGCCCTTTTAATGTGTTGGCTTTCTTTTTTCCTTATGAACAATTACCTATAGCAATTTTATGGATTATTACCTTAAAACTTGCCTTGATGGGCACGACGATGTTTAGCTATTTAAAATACACCTATCAAAAAGTTGATGGCACCACGTTACTTTTTTCAACGTCCTATAGTTTCTGTGGCTTTGTCACCGTCTATAGCCAAAACTTTATGTGGTTGGATGCACTGATTCTATTCCCGCTTATCTTATTGGGACTCCAACGTTTATGGGATCAACGCAAATGGGGCTTATACAGTATAACCCTGTTTTTAGCGATTGTGACGAATTACTACATGGGTTATATGATTTGTCTCTTTGCTGTTTTGTACAGTATCTATTGGTTCTTTAAAAAGAATACCCAAGCCCATGCTATTCGGCAATTTTTTAAACAAAGTCCGTTATTCATCCTCGTTTCTTTTTTAACAGGAACCGCAACTAGCTTTTTATTATTACCTGCAGCAGAAGGGATGCTCTATACAAAAAAAGCAGACTTTGATGTCTCGACGTTCTTTTTAACGCCTAAGTTCAACACTTCGTTCTTCTCGCAATTAGGCTTAGGTTCTATTAATTATGAGTTGCGTTTAGACCATTTACCAACCGTTTTTGCTGGATTATTTGTGACACTCCTCTGTGTTGCCTATTTTCAAACGAAACAAATTGCGTTAAAAGAAAGAATAGCTTCAGCAATTCTTTTATTCATTCTTTTTTTAAGCTTTTGGTTAGAAGCCTTTAATACTGTCTGGCACATGTTTCAAAGCCCAGCTGGTTTCCCTTACCGAAATGTCTTTATTTTTAGCTTTTTATTGATTGTCTTTGCCTATGAAGTTTGGCTTAAAAAAGTGACCATTCCTTGGACCGCACCTATTATTTTTAGTCTGCTGTTAGTCATTGGCTACGGATCTTTGTATTATGGTCCACAAAAGAATCTCTTAATTTCGATCAATTATTTATGGCTAAGTTTACTTTTTATTTGGTTGATTTTCTTTTGCTTGCGTTTAGCGCACAAAAAGGCCTTAAGAAACTATGTAGTCGTGGCTTTATTCTTACTGGTCAGCACAGAATTAACAACGAATTTCTGGATTTCTTTTAAACATATGCCCTTTGGTAGCCAAGCAACATTTGCCCAAGATTACCGAAAACACAGCCAATTAATCGATGAAAAAATGGCCTCAGCACCAGAACTTTATCGCATGAAACAAGTCATTCCTTCCAAAGAAACAGGGTTCCGTGAAATCAATAACGGCTACAATAATCCTTTACTTTATGGCTATGCTGGCGTTTCTAGCTATACTTCGACTTTAACCGCCACTACCCAAGACACATTAAGTGCGCTAGGTTTATATCGAAAAAATGATCGCCGGATTGCCTATGTGGATAATTCACAACTAACCAATTTACTTTTAAATGTGAAATATGACTTTTTACCAATTGAAAAACCTACGAGTGAAAAATTGCTAAAAACAGTTGGTTCCACGAAAATCATGGAAAATGATGAAGCGATTGGTATGGGCTTTTTGGCGCCAACCGCATTAACCAAGTTAAAATTAGCAAAAAATAATCCTTTAGATGCCCAAGAAGAACTCCTGCAAACGCTCGTGCCGACGGATAAACCTTACTTTAAAACAGCTTCGTTGATAAATGAACCTCATCATACCAACGAAACAATTGAAGCAACCTTTAAAGTGAATAGCACTGGTGACTTGCATCTTTATATTCCGAATTTAAAATGGAAAAAAGTTACACAATTGAAGGTAAACCAACAAGTTATCTCGACGCCGATTTATATTGCAACCAATCAACTGTTCAATTTAGGGCATTTTGAAAAAGGAACTACCGTGACCCTGTCACTAACTGCTGAACAAGTGGTTGATTTAACCAATTGGCAACTTCAAACTTTAGACCAAACAGCCTTTAATCGTGCGGTTGACAAATTACGCCAACAAGCTCTTCACGTGAATGCAACTAAAAAAGGCCATTTAAATGGCGCACTGAATGTACCTGGAAATGACACTCAGTTACTGTATACGTCCATTCCTTATGACCAAGATTGGCAAGTCAAATCGTCGGTACAAAAAGAACCCTTAAAAACACAACGCATTCTAGGTGGCTTTTTAGCTGTTGAAGTCCCAGCTGGCAAACAGCAGTTAACCTTTGCCTATCATCCAAGAATGATTTATCTTGGCACTGCCGTCAGCGGAACGATTTTACTGGGAACGGCTGGTTATCTTGGCTTTAAAAAATACCGTCGAAAACGTCAGGAGGCCACTCATGACTAATCAGAAAAAATTTTTAAATGGACTCATTCGGTGGTTACCCCTAGTTGGACTGGTGCTTTTCTTCGGCTTAATTTTATGGGGATATTCCAGAGGAATTTTTCATTCTGTTGCTTCCTTGCAAGCTTTTATTAAACAGTTTGGTAACTATGCGGTTCTGTGTTTCATTCTTTTACAAATCGTCCAAGTGATTATCCCTATTCTACCTGGAGGAATCTCTTCTGTTGCAGGAATGTTGATGTTTGGCAATTTGCAAGGCCTTTTGTATAGCTATCTTGGGTTGATTATTGGTGAGTTTATTGGCTTTTTACTAGTTCGTTACTATGGACGTAGCTTTGTAAAAATAATCCTTTCTCCCAATAAATACAAAAAATTTGAAGAGATTTTGGACAAAAATGAACACAATGTCAAAAAGCTCTTAATCTTTACTATGTTAGTCCCCTTCGCTCCAGATGATATTGTTTGTTTAGTGGCGGGAATTACAGATATTTCTTTAAAAGAATTCATGAAAATTGTTCTTTTATTGAAATTCTGGTCTGTGGCTACTTACAGCTATTTAATGTTGTATTTGTTTCAATTATTTGGCAAATTATAACAAAAAGACAACAAAACCAACGTTTGGTTTTGTTGTCTTTTCTTTTTTAGATTGAACGTAATTGGGCAATCCGTTCTTTGACAGCCTCTTGTTTTTCAAGGTAGTCTTTTTCTTTTGCACGTTCTGCTTCCACGACCTCATCTGGTGCATTTGACACAAAACGTTCATTTGAAAGTTTGCCTTGCACACGTTTGACTTCTTTTGTCCATTTGTCTAATTCTTTTTCTAAGCGAGCAATTTCTTCCTCGATATTAATCAACCCAGCTAATGGTAGGAATAGTTCTGCGCCTGTTAATACAGCGGACATGGCTAATTCTGGCGCTTCTATTTCACGACTGATGACTAATTCCTCTGGATTACAGAAGCGTTCTAAATAGCTAGTATTAGCTGTTAAAAATTCTTCTACTTCTGTATCGTTTGTTTTAATTAACAAGGTAATTGGTTTAGAAAGTGGTGTATTCACTTCTGCTCGAATATTCCGAACCGAACGAATAACTTCTTTCAGAACTTCCATTCCTCGAGCTGCTGCTTCATCGTTAAATTCTTCATGAACAACTGGGTACTCTGCCACAACCAATGACTCACCTTGATGCGGAATTTTTTCCCAAATTTCTTCTGTTACAAACGGCATAATTGGATGCAATAAGCGTAAGATTTGATCCAATGTGTACACCAAGATGCTCCGTGTTGTTTGTTTAGCTGCTTCATTGTCTCCGTAAAGAATTTCTTTACTCATTTCAATATACCAATCACAGAAATCATCCCAGATGAAGTTGTATAATTGGCGACCTGCTTCACCGAATTCAAAGCGATCAAATAATTCTGTCACACGGGCGACTGTTTCGTTTAAGCGCGTTAAAATCCAACGATCAGCGACAGTCTTTTCACCACTAAAGTCAATATCTGCAGCAGTCATACCTTCTACATTCATGATAACGAAACGACTTGCATTCCAGATCTTATTGATAAAGTTCCAAGAAGCATCCATTTTTTCATAACTAAAACGAACATCTTGACCAGGTGCTGAACCATTTGATAAGAACCAACGTAACGCATCTGCGCCATATTTTTCGATGACATCCATTGGATCAATCCCATTCCCCAATGATTTACTCATTTTGCGTCCTTGCTCATCACGAATTAAGCCGTGAATTAAGACATTTTGGAAGGGACGTTCGCCTGTAAACTCTAAGCTTTGGAAAATCATACGACTTACCCAGAAGAAGATGATGTCATAGCCAGTAACTAATGTGCTTGTGGGGAAGTAACGTTGATAATCTTCGCTTGCTTCATCTGGCCAACCCATTGTTGAAAATGGCCATAAAGCAGAACTAAACCATGTATCTAAGACGTCACTATCTTGAACCCAGTTTTCACTGTCGGCTGGCGCTTCCATCCCAACATACATCTCGCCCGTTTCTTTGTGATACCAAGCAGGAATTTGATGGCCCCACCATAATTGTCGCGAAATAACCCAGTCATGTACATTTTCCATCCAACGTAAAAATGTTTGATTGAAGCGTGGTGGATAAAATTCAACAGCGTCTTCTGTTTCTTGATTTTCTATTGCTTTTTCAGCTAATGGTCCCATTTTTACAAACCATTGGGTCGATAAACGAGGTTCCACGACAACGCCTGTTCGTTCTGAATGGCCCACGCTGTGATTCATTGTTTCGATCTTAATTAAGCGACCTAATTCTTTCAAGTCAGAGACAATCGCTTTACGTGCAGCAAAACGATCCATTCCTTCGTATTTTCCAGCCAGTTCATTCATCGTGCCGTCTTCGTTCATAACATTTACTCGAGGTAAGTCATGACGATTACCGACTTCAAAGTCATTTGGATCATGGGCAGGTGTGATTTTTACAACCCCTGTTCCAAATTCCATATCTACATAGTCATCTGCAATAATTGGAATTTCTTTATCTACTAATGGCAAGACAACTGTCTTACCAATAAGTTCCTGATACCGTTCATCTTCTGGATGGACCGCAATCGCCGTATCTCCCAACATTGTTTCAGGACGCGTTGTCGCAATTTCAACAACGCCAGAACCATCTGATAATGGGTAGCTCATGTGGTAAAAAGCTCCTTCAATATCTTTATGGATTACTTCAATATCAGACAATGCTGTTTTCGCTTTTGGATCCCAGTTAATGATATATTCACCACGGTAAATCAAATCTTTCTCGTAAAGAGAGACAAACACTTTACGAACGGCCTCAGATAGCCCTTCATCTAAAGTAAAACGTTCACGGCTGTAATCTAAAGAAAGGCCCATTTTTGCCCACTGTTCACGAATGTGAGAAGCATATTCTTCTTTCCATTCCCACACTTGATCAACAAATTTTTCACGACCTAAGTCGTAACGTGAAATTCCTTGTTGTGCTAGTTTCTCTTCTACTTTTGCTTGCGTGGCAATTCCGGCATGGTCCATTCCTGGTAGCCATAACGTATCAAAGCCTTGCATTCTTTTTTGGCGGATAATCATATCTTGTAATGTTGTATCCCAAGCATGCCCTAAGTGTAGTTTTCCTGTTACATTGGGTGGTGGAATAACAATTGAATAGGGCTTCGCTTTTTTGTCGCCACTTGGTTTAAATAAATCTTGATCTAGCCATTTTTGATAACGGCCAGCTTCGATTTCTGTCGGTTGATATTTCGTTGGTAAGTTTTTTTCTTCTGACATTTTTTCCCCTTCTTTCTTAAAATACGCGATTTGGAGCGGTAATTATTTTACAAATGAGTTTTTTTGGCTAAACACTAAAATACGCCCTAAAATACTTTCGTATTTTAGGGCGTAGATTCATCTTATTTACGCGGTACCACCTAAATTGCATTTGAATTGAATTCATTCAAATGCCACTCATTCGTGAGATAACGTTCACGAAACGAATCGTTCTACTAACGTACTGTGTTCAAACCATTGACTCACAAGCTACCTTCTCACTGGTTGTGTAAAAGTCTTGCACCTGAACGACTTTTTCTCTAAAACGACACCAATGATACTCCTCTTGTTCGCTGTCTTTGCTTCATTCTACAATGAAGCGCAAGCAAAGTCAATTTGTAATCTAGAGGGATTACACTTTTTTTGCAGCTTCTAACGCTTGTTGATAATCGGGTTCCGACGAAACTTCTGAGACGATTTCTTCATAAACTAACGTTCCTTCTGGGTCAATCACAAAAATAGCACGTGCTAAACGGCCCATTTCTGGAATATACAAACCATAAGCTGCACCAAATGAGTCTTCAGTATCATGAAGCATTTCCATTTCGACACCCTCAGCGGCACACCAATTTGCTTGTTCTTCAACTGTGTTATTGGAAATCGTGATAATCTGAACACCGTCTAATTTCGCCGCTTCTTGATTGAAACGTTTCGTTTGCAGTGAACAAACACGTGTGTCGATATCAGGAACCACACTAATTAAAACCGTTTTACCTTTATAATCTGCCAAGTTGATTTCTTGGTTGTTTAAATTTTTCAAAGAAAAGACGGGGGCTTTTGTGCCAACTTTAGGCTGCTCACCTGTCAATTCTAATACGTGCCCTTTTCTTGTAACATTCATTCTGAAATCCTCCTTTTCCACTTTCAATAATAAGTATAGTAGAGGATTTTTATGAAGACAATTTTATTGCTTTGGGCTATTTGCTAGTGAAAAAGTTTCATTAAAATAAATCAGTGTTTGCAGTTCCGTTGTTAAATCAATATACTGCACACTAACGTTGGCTGGCACACTGACACGGTCTGGCGCAAAATTTAAAATCGCAGTCACACCCGCTTGTACAATTTTGTCGATGGCTTTTTGGGCATGGTGACTTGGTACTGTAGAAATGGCTACCGTGACCCCTTCTTGTCGAACGAATGCTTCTAACTCAGACATATCATGAACTAATAATCCATTAATCGTGGTGCCAACTAAAGCCAAATCATTATCAAAAGCACAGACAATATTCAAATTCTCGTTGCGTCTAAAATTATTTTTTAATAATGCCTTGCCTAAATTGCCACAACCAATCAGAGCAATTCTTTTTTCTTCTTGCGTATTTAAAATATTACTAAATACCTCAATTAAATACGGCACATCGTAACCATAACCGCTTCGGCCCAGTTCACCAACGTGGGAAAAATCACGCCGAATCGTTGCAGAAGGAATCTGGATCATTTCACTAAACTCTCGTGATTTAATGCGTTTAACACCAGAATCCCCTAACATTTTTAAATAACGTAAATAAACCGGCAAACGTTTTGCCGTTGCTTTAGGCATTTTTTTCTCCATCCTCTGTCCTCCTTGTTACCTACTTCACATATTCAGTTTATCACGGTTCCCCTCTCCGAGCAACTTGTTTGTGAAATAAGTACAAAATAAATACAGTGACGTCTAAGCGACCGTCACTGTATTTATTTCTTATAGGAAATCTGCAAATTCGTCTTCTTGTTTATCTTTCGCTGTTTCTGCTGAAATCTCTGTAATTTTGAGTCCTTCTAAGGCCCGAGCCATTAAACCTTCCAAGTCTAAGCGCGCTTCATAATCTTGCGCTTTATCCAAGCGAGGTCGTGTTTTCGGTTGCGGTGGCGCAAAAATTGTACAACAATCTTCGAAGGGTTGGATGGCTAATTCAAACGTGTCAATTTTTTCGGCAATTTCGATAATTTCTGTCTTATCCATTGAAACAACAGGTCGAATTATCGGTGTTGAGGTAACCTCATTAATTGCTACCATACTTTGAAGTGTTTGCGAAGCCACTTGTCCTAACGATTCACCGTTAATAATGACTAAACCTTTCCGCATTTCACGAATTGCATCTGTTAAGCGTAACATTAAACGTCGTGTAATGGTCATTAAGTAGCCTTGGGGAACAACTCGTTTTATTTCTTCTTGAATTTCTGTAAAGGGCACTTCAATAAATTGAATAGTTCCTACATAAGGGACTAATTTTTCAGCTAAATCTTTAGCCTTTTGTAACGCTTGTTCACTTGTATAAGGCGGACTAGCAAAATGGACAGCTTCCACTTCCACGCCACGTTTCATAGCTAAATAACCAGCAACTGGTGAATCAATGCCTCCTGACAACATCAACATACCACGACCACTGGTGCCCACTGGCAATCCACCCGCACCGCGAATCGTTTCATAAGATAAATACGCCGCATCTTTACGAATTTCAATTCTTAAGTTGATATCAGGCTTTTTCATTTGTACTTGAATTTCCGGAATGGCTTCAATAACAGCCCCACCTAATTCTTGATTCAAGCCATTTGAATCAAGTTCAAATGAATGGTCCGAACGTTTAGCAGTAATTTTAAACGTCTTACCTGGCGTATAAACTTCCCGAACAACCTCTTGAACCATTGCACGAATCGCTGGCATTTCTTTTTCAATACGAATACTTGGCGAAAAATTTTGAATTCCAAACACTTTACTTAGTTTTGGAATCACTTCTTCACTATCTTCCCCATTTAATAAAATATGCATTCTATCTCGATCTGCATGGATTTTCAATGCTGGAAAATCAGCTAACGCACGTTTCACATTTTGTGCTAACTGCATGATAAACGTTTTACGATTTTTTCCTTTAGTTGATAATTCGCCATAGCGAACCATAATTTCTGTATATTTCACTTTCTATTAATCCCTTTCTAAATCGCTTTAAAACAAAGCTTACAATTAGTTTTCATTATATTTGCTAACAATAAAGCTAACAATTACTATTCTAAATTTTTAAATCAGTTAATTTCTTAGAAACATCATTCATTCTTCCATTATAAAGGTGCCCATATTTTTCTAAAGTAGTTGTTATACGACTATGACCCAATCTTTCCTTAATAACCAGTGAATCTTCCTTAAGGGCAATTAACATAGAAGCATGAGAATGTCTTAAAGCGTGTATCTTAATCACTGGCACATCTGCTAAGTCACAAAGTTTTTTAAGCCAGCCATGCGTTGTAGACTTAGCCAATGTTCCACCATCTATAGAAAATATAAGGTTTATTTTTAAAGGAGATTGCTGTTCTCTCCATATTTCAAAAAGCCGTAGCGTTTCATCGTCAAGAGATACGGTTCTAATACTACTTTTTGTTTTTGGCGTTGTAGTTTTAAACTCTCTTTTATTTTTAACAAGCATCGTCTTATTAATATAAACAACTTTACTGTCAAAATCAACATCTTCCCAATTCAAAGCTAAGGCTTCACCTAGCCGAAGACCTGTCATGAATAAAAATCTAAAAAACATTTTTTTAAAGAACAATAAACTATCGCTTTCATCACTAAGCAGCATTACTTTTTGCATATCATCTATAGTCCAAATGTTAACTTCTTTCTCTTCAACACGAACTCTACTTACTTTTTTTGATATATCTTCATCAATAAACCCAAAAATAAAAGCTCGCTCAAATACGGATTGAATATTACAAATGATCAAATTAATATACTCTGGAGATAAACTTTCACCTGTTTTAGTTCTATACTCACCAGATAAATAATTAATCAATTTTTGTAAATCAACCGTTTCAATAGTATTTATCTGTACCTCATTAAAGATAGATAAATGATTTTCAATTATACCTGTATTGGTCTTAAAAGTACCTTCCTTAACATGATTTTTGTACCAGCATTTATAATATTCTTCGTAAAAATTACCAAATGTAATCTTTTCACGTTTTTCTTGATAATCAATCATAAACTGATTATAAGCTTTTTTTGCCTCCTTTGCTGTCTTAAATCCACGCTTAAATTTTTGTATTCTTTTCCCTTTTAAATCAAAACCCAAACTTGCAACAAAATAATACTTACCTGTCTTTTTGTCTTTATAAACATTTGATGTCTTTGCCACCTTTATTAACCTCTATTCCTAAAATTTCTTCAACTACACTCACAGGAACACAAGAGATTTTCTTACCACTATAGAAGTGGCAACCTCTTTCTACTAGTAAAGCTTTGGCTTCACGAATAACACGTTGTGATTGGTATGGAGAAAATCCAAGGCTAATAATGTCTTTTTTTGTCACAGTACTTAACATTAATAATACCATCTCCTTCTATTTAATTACATAAAAAAAAGCAGTACTTAATTAGCACTACCCTATGTCAAATGTTCAATAAAATTGAATTTCTATTTAAATTTACCCGACTTGTAGATAACTTCATAGTTACCACTAGCTTTCATATCATCAAAAGTTGCTTTACTTTTTGTAATATCTAACTGCTTATCTTCATCATAATAATAAAAATACTCCAATGTACTAGGCTCATCTTTAACAGGAACCCAAATATCAGCCAAATAACGATTAGTGTCTTTATCTTTATACATCAAAAAACTAAAACTATCTTCTGAATGCTCATCACCATATGCAGAATCTCTAATTATAGAGTCTTTAAATTCTTCACCTGTTTTATCTAATTTAGAACCACAGGCAGATATCATAAAAATTGCAACAACCATCAACACAATTGAAGCTGCCTTTTTCATTTTATCATCTCCTAACTTATATAAACGTAACACTATTAAATAAAGCAAAAAATTGTATATCAAAATTAATACTCTTGTTTCACTGAGTTATAGGTAATTTCTGCTATCTTATTCCCTTTCACTTTTGCCAGTAAAAGTACCCTTGTTTTTGTTCCGTTTTGTTCACAATCAAGCAAGACTGCGTATTCCTTTTTATCATTTTGATATATTGAACTTACTTCACCTTTACTTTCCAATTTTGCACCAGTTTTCACATCAATACCATTTTTCTTTATACATTCAGCAGTCATTAATTTCTTCAAATTTTCGTTACGATCATTGATACTAGAAAAATTAGCATAAGCATTTCCAAAGTCCTCTACCAACTGGTAAGTGTTAGATACCTTTTCTTCCGTTGATTTATCCTTACTCTGTATAGACTTGGTACTACTTTTTTCAGTTACTTCACTTCTTTTCGTAGTATTTATATTATCAACTGGTTTCATAGTCACCGATTCAGTTGTTGACGAAGCCACCGTTTCATGACCTTTGGTATTTCCTCCACAAGCAGAAAATATTAATCCAACACCTAATACTAAAACTACTAAACTTAACTTTTTCATTTTCTACCTACTTTCTTTGAAATGCGTTGCACTTCTTTAATATACATAATCTTTGAAAAAATCCCCTCAGAAAATTTAACACGATACTCTTTATTATTCACAGCTATTAAAAAACTATCTTGGTACTTTTGAACTGCAAATTCATTTTTTCTACAGTTAAATTTCGAACAGATTTCTTTTATCTGACGATTAGTTAAACCACTTTTCTTACTCAAAGTCATTCATAATTCCTCCTATTTCCTTACTATGCTGGTCACATGTGGAAAATCTAATCCCCAAGTCCGAGAATACTTAGCAACAATTTGACCTTGTTCAGCGTTTTGCTCATAAGTAGTAAACTTGTTTTTACCTTCAACACTTGCCACTACACCAGTATGCCCATAAATACTAGTAGCCACACCACCTTGACCAAAATTAATGACATCTCCTGCTTTAATATCTGAATAATTTGGATTCTTTATGACTGTCCAACCAATTGAACTCCAAGGATAATCATTACCAATTTCACTCGCAAACATGTGCCCCGTACCCATCATTTGTAGACCTCCTTGTTTTTCAACAAAAAAAGCAGATAAGCCATAACATTGACCACCATTAATAGTTTGTCCTAGTACTTTTTCTAAAATATCAATTTCTCCTCCACCAATATTGGCTGAACCCCCGCCCATGGAACCTGTAGAAAGTCGCTTATACCAATTATTAGCACTAGTTTTTCTTTTTGCTTGTTCTACAGGATCATCTTTTGTTCCAGCTCGTTCCCACAGCTTCAAAATATCTACCGCAAGTGTATTCACATCTTTTGATTTAGACATTCTTTTAAGTAAGTCACTATCAGAACCATCCTTATTCCACGCAAAATCCATTTGTAAAGCTACTGATTTCCATTCCTTTTTTTGACTTTTTGCAAAATTTAATAAATTAACTCTTCGTCCTGAATCCCATTGTCCTAATCCAATTCCATAACCGCCTAAACTAGCGTTATAAGCAATAGAAGGATTAAAAGCCAAATCACTTTGAATTCTAGCAGGATTTAATCCACTTTCATGTTCCATATTGCCAATCCAAGCGGCTGCAAACTGCAACGTTCCACCGTTTGACGTCACGTAGTTAGAAACTTCTAATGCTAGTTTTTCCTGTGGTGTAGCAGGCTGAAACTGGGAAGAATCTCCACTTTCACTAGAAGAAAATACACCTAAAAATAATAAAAAAGGAAGAATAAAGACAAAGCAACTAGCAATTAAAATCTTATTTAAGTTCTTCATGTTCTCTCCTTTCAATAAAAAAGAAGACTGATAAACATTTCATCAGCCCTCTACAACATCAAAATTATATTCTTCCGTGTTCACACTACCAAAAAATTGTTCCTCTGTTTGTTCTAAATTATTGAAGTTTTCTTCTGTTTGGTAAAATGAATAAACGTTATTTAATGAATCATTGTTGTTTGTGATTAATTCGCTATCCTCTCCACCATCAAAAAATGCACGTTCTTCACGAGCAAATGCCAACTCATCGAAATTATCAACCCTAACATTCAAATTGTCCGCTATTTCTTGCTCATCAAGTTCTTGAATTGGCTCTTCTCTATCATTTTCACTTGAATCTAAACTTGAATCTAAACTATCAAGTTCATTTTCAATAATTGGCTCTAATTCAATATTATTTTCATCAGCTAAAGAAGTATCAGTATCAAAATCAGATACATTTTCATCTAACACAGGAACATCAAATTCTTCTAAAGAATTATCCATTTCATCATCTGTTGAATCTTCAAAATTATCCACTTCATCAGTTAAAGCTTTATCTTCTATTTCTTCTAGTTCCTCATTATCAACATTGGTTGGCTCTTCTACTTCCGCAATTTCTTCGTCGGGCAACATATCGTCTTTAAATGGTTGTTGTTCTTCTTGAGTAGAACGATTCAATAATGAATTCAATCCTGTTTTAACACCAGCAAATTGCCCATTATCGTCAATAAAATGGTCTTTGGCTAAGTTCAATGCCTTGTCATGTTTTGGCATTAAATGACTAGCACCATCAGCAGCCAACGCTAAATTCCCAGTGGAAGCACCTATTCCTGCTTTCACTGCTCCAACACCAATTTCACCTGTACGTTCAACCGTTTCTTTTGTTTTTTCATTCATTTTTGATTCAAAAGAAGGTTGTTGAACTTGACCATCAGAAAAGAATGATAATATTTTATATCTGCTTTTCCAAATTTTCCGATACAAAATAATTTTCACCAATGCAGTAACAATTAATGTGCCTAAAAGAAAAACACCACCAGACATCACCATTAATAAACTACTACTTACTTTATCCATCAATCCTAAAAACGCTTGGTCAATTAACTTATTGACCCAAAACAACACAGACAAAAAGATACCGAAAACTACAGGTAAAAATAAAATGCCAATTAATGATTTAAAAAATTTAAACATCATCATTTGACACCGAGGGAAGAAAGACACCAACGCAATAATCGGAAAAACAAAAATGAGTAAATCAACAATGATTTGAATTACATTGAGCATAATATTAATATACGTGACAGGCACTGCTAAGACTGCTAAATTGACTACACCCACACCAACGCCAAAAGCTTTTTCCATTGTTTTTGCTCCGTCCTGTGCGAAGTATGGATTATCTTTCTCATTATTTTTTATATAGGTACTTCTTTCATCCTCAAACTTTGCTTTTTCTTTTTTAGACAATTTAGGTTTTTCTAGTAGTTTACTTTCGTCTAACTTTTTACCATTTTCCATTTTCCCATCAAGTGAACCACTATTTACAAAATTAAATGTTTGTTTTACTGTGGCATCAAAAATAGGGCTTTGGTATACTTCTCCATCTTTAGAACCTTCTGTTCCTAAATTGGCACTTGTAGTAAACGTACTTTGTACTCCTTTAGCAATTGCGTTAGTTGATTGAATCAAGAACGTTGAGCCACTTGTTGTGCCTGTTGACGTTGATACAGAGCCAAACCAAAAACCAAATAAAACAACAACTGCTAAATAATGAAGGAATACTTTTGAAAAGCTTCTACGACTGGAAAAGAAATGATAAAGCAGATAATATGCACTTACAAGAATCGCTAACGCAAATAAAGAACTACCTCTAAATCCCTTGCCACCAAAGTCATTTAGGACATCTTTTGACATATTCAATACTGTTTCTTGTTTTCCTTCAAAGAAACTAGATTGATTTAAGACGTTCTCACAAAAAAGGAAAAAAGAAGCAAACGTTCGTAAGATAAAGAATGGTATATCTACAAAGAACCAATTTACTACTTGCCATCCTTTATCCAACAAACCACCATCAACCGTATACGCACTATAACTGTCAATTAGATACTGCATCTTCTCACTTCCTTCCTATGCAACAAAGCGATTCTCCATTTTAGAAGCTTCTGTATCATCAACAGTTTTGAATAGTTCCAACCATTCCTCAAAAATTACATAAACAACAATTCGATTGGTTTGACCAAACATATCCTTCATTAAGCACTGACCTTGAACCATATTTGAGACCCATTTCATGTTAATTTCGTTCACTGGTAAATTAAGATATTTCAAAACACCTTCTCGATTTTGTACTTCATCAAAGCAAATCACTGTTCCAAAACCAGTACCATCTTCACTATCATCCAAATCATTTGTTGATTGTGTAATCAATACTAAGAAATTATTAAACGAACGGCCAATACGTTTCATAGATTTCAAAATTGCTTTACCTTCAGGAGAAGATTGAAAAATCCAAGATTCATCAAAGAACGTCACTGTTTCTTCTTTTGGATTTCTTGAACCAAACTTCGAACAAAACGTTCCTAAAGCAAACATCAGTGTAACTGACGACCGTTTATTTTCATCTAACTTTTCATTTTTATCAGTTGGTAAATCTAAGTCCTCGATTTCCAAAATGGTTACTTTTCTATCGAATGACAAACCTTCCACTTCTCCATGAGAAAACGCCAGTTCTAAAACAGACCCTTTGATTGTTGACAATAAAAATCTCCCCATGTCTTTAACATCCGAGATTTCACTCTCAGCTAACAATTCAATAACATGCCAGAATCCAACTTTCTTTCCTGCTTTTCGTTCAGAAATTACTTTTGTAATAGCTTCATTACTTGCTGTTTTCTGTTTTAAGTTCCATGTACCATCATAAACATTCGTTATCATCGCTTTAGCGGTAGACGTGGCTTCTGTTTCATTAAATAGAACAATCGGGTCAAGGACGCCATGGTTTTTCGTATCACGAACATCTAAAGTGACGAAATTAAAGGACTTCACAAAATCAACATCTAAAGGATATTTCTTTTGATATTCAGGGGCATTGATTGTATACATAAATTGCTTTCGCATTTCTTTTTTCGGATCAATGTATAACACTCTGTCTTTTAAAAGTGCCATTTGCATAAACAATGTTTTAGCTGTAACCGATTTTCCGTTCCCAGTATCGCCAGTTAAAGCCCAGTGGGGATTATTTGTTTTCTTCCCATCAACATTTTGTTTATTCGCTAGTAACATATTCATAAAAATTAAATTTTTTGAACTGGAAATAATAGATTTTCTATCTTCTTTTTCTTCTAAAGTTGTATCAATACGTCCAAGGTAAAAGCCTAACTTCGTACCTGCATGAAGTGAAGTAAAGAAATTCAACTCGGCAAACGATTCAATCGTTGACGTGTGTTGCCAACGAGAAGTCTGCATTCGCAAAAAATTACCAAATAAGGTTGATTGAAATAAATAAGGATTATCAAACGTTGCTTTAATAAGTGGAATATCTAAACTATCAAAACGATTGATTAGATATTTTTTTCTTGCACGCATTTGTTTTTTTGTACTACCACTAACAACAACCACTGCTTTCCAGTCAATAATATCCACACCATCATCAATTTTTTGGTCTAAATCGTCTAGTGATAATTGACCTTCAACAATCTTTCGTTTTTGTTTAGAACCAGCTAAGTGTGCTTCCTGCATGATATTCTTAGTGCGGGTTCTTGCACGTGACGAACGCCCAGACAGTGCCAATTGCCCTTTACTTTCTGCAAAAGTCGCTTGAATCTTCACTTCAACTGGGAAAGGCATTTTTTGAACGACCTCTAAAAAATGATTACCATCAAGAAAAACACCTACATCTCCCATTGGAAGGTAGGATATATAGCTTTCGCCATAATCACAATTTAAATGAAGCCCTCCACCGAACAATGGTTTAATTTTTGTTGCCATTAAATTATCTAAGTTTTGACTAGAAAGAACATCTTGTCGCTCATGTGGAATATTTTTTAAAAATTGATACGCTTGATAATAGTACAATTCATCTTCCGATAATCGTTCAATTAACAATTCAGATAAATTTTGGTAGACTTCTAATTCTTGCTCTCGATAATCTTTTTCCCAACACTCCGACAGTTCTACATCAAAACCTAAGCCTTTGACAAACTTTTCCGATACGTTGCTAATTGAGTTAGTAACGGTTTCTTTTAAATCAACAGCGAGATCTTTCTTGATTAAAGGCACACCAATAATCCACGTATATTCGTAAACCATACCCATTTCTTGTTCTAAAACCATTGCCGTTTTCATTAATTTATCTACGCCTACTTCATAATTATTAGAATCTATTAAAGAGCGCATAGCACCCATTTTCCCTCGAATGTCGGCATTAACTGGCAAAAGGTTAATTTCAAATCCATCATTTGCTTTTAAGCGATTTAACGCACGAGCAACTTTTCTTTTCGTTTTTAATTTCTTTTCAACATCAGTCAACATTACCGTTTCAGAACGAACACGATAGTAAGCTATCGCTGTTTTTTCTTGTGTTAAAACAATATTTCCTTTCATATGATTCGTTAATGGATATTCTAATTGCATATTTTTTCCTTTCTTGTTGATTTTATTTTAGTAATTAACATTAAAAATGATTTTTCAGAAATTTCTATATATTATTGGACAACTTTTTTTCATTCAGTTATTATAAAATAAAGCTATATTTAATATAGCTTTTAAATAATAATTGGAAAGAAGGAAAGTGTATGAAGAAAAAAGTTTTTTTAGCTTTAACTATTTTCGCAATGGTAACACCTTTTATTTTTAGTTCAGAAGCTAGTGCCAGAGAAGCTGAATTTGGTAGCTCTTGCCCTGGTGGTTTTTATTTTAAAAAAGGTGGTTGGTCTACAGGTGGAAAAAATATGAGCGGTGGTTATTGTGTTCCTTTAGGAAATATGGGAAACATGAATAACAAAATTTGGTAATTAAAATGAGAAAAGAAAATGTTATCAAATCCTTTTTATACATTTTAACTCCTATAATCATAGGTACCATTATTTCACTTTTCACCAACGCTCCTATTTTCCTTATAGCGGGAATTATATATATTATTTTATTACTGTTTTTACTTCCTACTTTAGACTTTGGAATTACTGATTTTAACGCAAAACAAATTAATCCTAGCTATAGACCTGAAAGAAAAATAAATAAAAATGAAAGTATTGTTACTGTGCTACTTTTAGTCATCGGAATAATAGTCTGTGCAGTCATGCTTTATTTAAAATATAAAAATTCATAATTTAGACATAAAAAATAAGGAGCTAATGCTATGCGCTCCTTGTTTTTTTTATTCATAGATATAGTGCGCTTTTTGTACTAACGTTTAAATGAAAACTCTTCTATTTCTTTTACTCGTTCGAAAGCTACAATTGGTCTACTATCTAACACATAATTTTTCACATAGACAAAACCATCTTTTAAAAAACCAAAGCCTGTTTTTCCTTCGAATTCCTTTTCGGAATACCAACGAGCAACTTTATTCGGCACCAACACCATGATTAACAAATTTAAGTTAATTCCTAAAATTTGTGGTAATGGTACTTCTTTCCAAAACAAGCCAGTTAACACAATCCCTAAGAATAGAATTAGGAGATAGGATAGACTAACAGGTTGTGCAAATACCCACACCACTTGTCCTTTAGGCGACTTAATAACTTGCATTGAATAAGGGGCTTTTAAGCCCCTTGAATAATCGTAATATTTCATATACTCACCTACATCTTAATTCCAACTAAACTTAATACCCATTTAACAACTGCAAAAATATTTTTTCCTTGATTCGTCGCAAAGTCCTGTAAAATTAAGGCAATGACAATTACTGAACCAATTTTTGCCCATTCGGCACCTTTCCAATGTTTTAAAATCAAGATAATCGCACCAGCCGCTAAAATTGTAATAAAACCTGTACTTAAAAAACTACTCAAATTGCCTGTATTCATTAGTCATTTCCTTCTTTCTCTGTAAAGTAATGTTTCATCGTATTAATAAAATAAGAATTCTCCGTTTTAGATAACCAAAGCGAAAAATCCTCAGTATGCGTTAATTTTGTTGTTTTATCTGAAAAAGTGACCGATACTTGAACCCCTGTTACACCTTTCTGCTTTGTATCAAAAAATTTCATATCACCAAAATCTATTGAAACAAATGAGTCTTGACCTGCTGTCGTTGTTGGATTTTTCATTAACAACATTAATTCTTGTTTGTTCCCAACTGAATATTTTGTAAAAAACATCTTTAAAAATTTCTCTATAGATTGTTTTTCTTTCCCATCAACATCTATTGAATTTTCTGTCTGTTTTAGAGGTACTGTTTTTCCTTGTGGTAAACTACTTGCTACAAAATAAGGATGTCCTACAATTGAAAACAAATTGTCTTTTACTTGAATTGGTAAAACCATATTCTGTGTCACATTTTCAGTCTTTTTATCTTTCTCCCATTCATAACTCACATTTAGATAAACCAAATAACAATCTTCCATTTTCTCTATACGTGATAGAGACGTATTTTTAAACGTACGCAAGACATTCCCTTGTAGGTTTTCTGTTTCATCAACATCTTTTACATCTAGTGATAAATATTTAGATAATCGATCAATACGAGCCTTTTTCGCTTCATCACTTGCTTTCGAATTATAGTTCAAATACTCTTTCGCAAAATTTTCGGTATAAAAAGAGAGGGCTGAATAATCAAGCTCCTCTCTATCAACTTTATTCTTTTTTGATTGTTCGCTTAACGTATCCACTTTTGAATACAAATTGTCTACATTACTTGCCATCACATTGGCCCGAATCGCACCAACTCCTGACATCACCAGTAAAACACTAGCGCCAATTAACACAACCTGATTCGCTTTCTTTTGAGAAAAAGTTTTAACCTTTGGTATTTTTTCTTTCTTCTCTTTCTTTTTAATTTTCTTTAAATTCATATTCCCCTCCTACTCTTAATAAGCCCAAACAACTTTCAAACGTTTTTAAAAAAGTAGATTTAATCGCCTTTTCAACATAAACTCTCTCTCTAACATGCCCCTTATGTGTTTGAAAGCCTTCTTTATACAAATAAAAATAATACGAATTGTACATTTTATCCCCGTTAGGCTTTCTCAAATATTGACCTTCTGCCATCAAACTAGTTATACCGCCATGAAAAACGTATTGCGCAACAAATTCCTTCTTAAAAGGTACTTCATCAATAATAATCCCCATTTTAAGTAAAGAATTTTTATATTCTTCCATATAAACAATATCTGCTTCATCAATTGGCATTTCATCAACTATGAATCCATGCAAGCGAAGCATTTCAGGAACTGGTACATTTGAATACCTTTGGTAAAATTTACTATGCTCTCTAAAAATTGGCATAATATGTTGATTCATAAAATACAACTCCTTTCCATTTTTCTGTAATATTTATGGTATCTTTCCATAAATTCTCCCCTTAACTCTTCCAAGCCTTGGGTAACTGCTTGTTTAGAACGACTTATCATTAGTTCTTCATAACCCATAGGAAAATCATCATGTGCGATAAAATAATTAATAGCTATCTTCTTTTCTCGTCCTAAAATATAAGATAAATCATCGGATCGATACTTTTCTAATGGCATTTGCTGTTTGACCATTTTTACGTGTAGACCACAAAATTTTTCTTCACTAATCACATCATATTCCACTCGAAATAACTTTAAACGGTCAAGAAAATTTCTTTGAACAATCCTACCCAGTTCTTTTTCATCAGGCGGATACCCCTTCATTCGTCTATATGTTTCATAAAATAATACAGCGATTTTCTTTTCACATTCCAAGAGTTTTTCTTGTTTAGCTGTTATTTTTTCAGGATTATTGGATTTGAAAATTAATGACTTAAAATCAAACATGTACTGATTGACAAATTCTTCTTTTGACAATTCCCTTATTTTTTCAACCAACTTTTTCCCTCCTCTAAACTAATTCTGCAATCACAATAATTCTTCCTGTTGTTTTTGTGGCTTGGTCACAAGTTATTAAAGTTAATGTTGGCTTCCTTGTTAGATTCAACATAGTTGTATCAGTCATATCAACATGCTTTTGCTCTTTTACCTTATATATGAACGAATGTCCTTCACGATCATTAAGTTTGACCAAATCTCCTACAGAAACTTTATTTAACGAGGTAAAAAGTAATCCTTCATACCCAGCATTGTGAGAAGCTAAAGCATAATTTCCTTTTCCCATCGTTTGTTTTGATAAAACAGTACACGCTCCATAAAGCATATTGTCAAAACTATCACCCATTAAAATAGGTAATTTTAATTGAATAGAATCAATTTCAATAGACCCTAAAACAGAATCCGACACTTCATTAAAATTTTCTTGGGCATTTTGAATCGTTTTAACAGACGGACGTTCGCCTTCGGTTAAAGAAATCACTGTTGGAATAGGTGTTTCTTCTTGTGCTTCCGTACCAGTAATAACATCTACTTGATTACTTTGAACAGTTTCACTAGATTTTGTCTCTACATGTTTTTTTGGCTTCTCCGCTTCCTCTAAGCCACTTGATACCATTGTATTTATAGCTTCTTTCACTTCTTCTTTTTGTTGGTTTTCAAAAAGAAGGAATGAAAAAAGAGCAATGAGAATAACTCCAATTGCTCCAACAAAATATTTGTTTTTTTCAATCCATTTTTTCATTAATTAGCCCTCTTTGCTATCTTTTTGTCGTTTCACTGCTACGACCACACCAATTAATGAAATTGCAATCACTGTAGCTACACCTGCACTTGTTCCAAAATCCATATTAGTATTTGGCAATACTTTTGGTTTTTCTTGTGGAGTTGTAACATTCACTTTGTTAGAATCTGTCGGTTCATCATTAATCACCAATTGTGCCACGTTTGGAATCATAATATTCCCTTTATCATCGACATATTGAGAAAAATCTGCATCTTTCAATTTCCCTTTAATGTACACAAACAATTGTTTTTCTTTTAATTTGTTTGGTTCATTGGCAGCCCAAGAAACTTTTTGTGTTTTTTCATCAACACTAATTTTTCCTTGATCCGTAATATCTGTCCCATCTGAAAAAGTGACTTTCACTTCTTTATTCGCTTCTAAAACATCTTCTAAATCATCTTGAATGACTAAAGAAGTCATATCTTTGGTGTTTGGTACTTGCACATCTAATTTGAATGTCACTTCATCGCCCACTTTGGCACTGGTCAAATCCACTTCTTTATCGCCTTCAAGGATTTTCTTCGCGATAGACGGGTCTTTTGGTGTGACAGTGGTTGTTGTTTCATCAGTTGGGACTTCTTTGTTGTTTTGGATAATTTTTGCTTTATTTGGAATTTGTAGTTTGCCATCGACAAGGTACTTATCTAAGCTGGCACCTTCACGAATTTTTGTTTGGAAATTGAATTTGTATTCGTGATTATAGAAATCCGCTGTTTTTAATACGTCAGCCTTTGCAACCATACGTACTAAATTGCCTTCATGCTTCGCTTCAAATTTATTGGTAACGTCCTTTCCTGCTTCGTCCGTGACTTTAACATCAGACACACGTTCCAATTCAGGAATCAGTTCGTCTTGCATTTCATAGTTGCTATAATAAAATTCTTTCATTTCATCAGGAACTTTATGTGTGATCGTATAGCTATATACTTCGCCTAATCCTTCTAACGTATTTTTATCAACATTTGTTTCATCACTATCTGTCACCGTTTTAGTAGGAATCATTGGCGCTGTCCGAACTGGTTTTTTGGCACTATAGCCAAAATAACTATACTGGTTATTATTTTTTGGCGGTAAAGGATACCCTAAATTCTTTTCACGTGTCGCGAAATCTTCACTGTACGTGAAATCAAATCGAGAACGATTAGAATACAAGAACGTAAAATCACCACGGTTGTCACCATCATCTAATGGAATATCGTCAGAATCATAAAAAGTTTTTCCACCGTCTTTTTCTTCTTTATATTTAACAATTGTATCTTTCGTTGGTACGTACAATTTATCGATTGCTTTGTACGAATCTTTGTCAATCGTCATTCCTTGTAAATTATCAATATCAATCCATGAATAGTAGCCTGAAACTGGCTTTTCTTTGTCTGTGCCATGTTCTAGGTACGTCCATGTTTGTTTCACCCATGAGAAACCACCTTGGTAGGTTGCAATTGCGGATACATTGTTAAAAGCAACAATATTATTTGACACCATATTTTGTGCATTTTTATATTGTTCCCAATCTTGAATGGTAATTTTTAAATCAATTGGTGTCCCATCATCAGCTGTACCTACATTGTTGTAACGAATCCACGATTGTCCTTTCTTCGTTTTCGTTACATCAAGACCGATTTTCCCATCCCATTTTTGCGGAGGCATATTAACGTAAACATCATTCGTCCACCCATCACCACCTGTTTCAACCGTAGTGACACCTTTAATAAACTTTGCAATAAAACTATACTTTGAACCAGCTTCATCATCTGGTGTTACCACAGAAGCGTTCGGCGCATTAATGATTGAGTTAGAGCTTGCATTTGCACGTTGAAAAAAGTCGGCTCTAACTGTTTGTGGAACTTGTCCGCCTTCTTGTGCTTGAACCATCATTGGCATTGCCATGACTGCTAAAATGATTGTTGTTGCTAATCCTTGAATAATCGTTGTTTTCTTCAAAATATTTCCTCTTTTCATTATTATTTTTTTGTATAAAAAATAGCCACAGAATAATTTCTATCGCTTCATCACAGATTCATTCAATTAAATATATTAAGGTGCACGTTCTGTTTTCAACAAAACACCTAGCATTTGAAAAATTTAAAGCATCTCTTTTACTTTACCTTCCACAATTTCTCCTTCAAACCATTCTGCAAAGTCTTGTTTAAATCCATCTACACTATACACTTCTTGTAATCCAACTTCTTCTCCATCCGTTGGATCTAAATAAGTTGGTTTATCCTTTGGTCTAGCGTAAACCCCAATCCATCTTTCAAAATCACCTTCAAATGGACTGTCAACAATATACCCTTTCTTTTCTAACAATACTCGAGCTTGTTGTTTTAATTCTTCACTGTTTTTAGGTTCAAAATATTTATATTTCTCTTTAAAACTAGAAAATTCTGAAAGCTCTTTATCATATATTTTTTTTACACTAAAAAATTCTTCCCAAATTGCTTTCTCTTTAACCGTCATTAATTCTTCATAAGCTACATAAGTATAACTATATCTTGAAATTTCTTTTAAAAGCTCTTCATTAGATTCTAAAAGCTTTTCAAAGACTGTTTTTAAATAAGGAATAATCAATTCTCCTTGTTTATCTAATTGAATTATTTTTTCTTTTGTTTTTTGTATGTCATTTCTAGTTTGTTTCATTTTCCCAGTAATAGTAATTGCTACTTTAGTGTTTTGTTTAATACATTCTCTGCCCATATACATAAACTCCTTTCAACTACAATATTATCTATTAATAAAGAATCAGCATCAGAACGTTTTCTAAATTCTTCATCAACATTATTTAGCTTTTTTCTCTTTCTCATCGAATAGAGTGAAAAAATAAATATCTCAAAATTAAGTACTACTAAAACAAAAGTAATTAGCAATAAATCAATTGTATCCATATATCCCCCCTTAATCTTTAAAATGGATATGCTTCTTCTAAATCAAATTCTTGTTCCATATAAGACCGAACACTATTATTTTGATTAGTATTAAACAATAAATCTTTCGCATCAACACACACCATTTCAATAATTTCCTCGTGTTTCTCCTTTAGTTCTGCTAAATCGATACGTTCCATCAGCTCATTTGTTCCTAACAGATTATCAATCTCTTTAATCATCTTTAATGAAGGGGCTAAATAATTTGATAACCACCGAAGTGTTTTTTCAATAGACGGTTTTTCACCTTGAATAGATAATTTTAAGCCTTCCAATTTATCAACAACATCATACCAAGATTTACAATAGACCTTCATATCATCTTCAATGTCATATACAGTCAAAGATTGATTAATAATTTCTTTCACTAACCAGTCTAACGACTCACCGCTTGATAGAAAATATTCTACAAACAAAAACGCCTTTTCATCTGAAAGGCGAATTTCATATCGATTTTTAATTTCATATTTTTCTCTTGCTTCCTCAACACTTACACTTTCTTTTCTTGCTAACTCGTAATCTTTTTGGTAAAAGTTAAAATATAATGGCGATTGACGACTGCCAAAATAAAGAGACAAACCTTTATTTACCATTTTTTTATTTTCATAAGCAAAGCCCCCACTAAAATCAAAATTCTTAAATGTAGTATCTACAAGCCCTTGCTCCATTTTTTCTTTCAAAACATATAAATCAAAATTTTCTTGTCCTTTCACAATCAATTCATCAAGAGCAATATCAATTCGTGTAATTTTTGTATCTACCAAAATACCTTGACCGAAAATATCGTCATCATAAAGAGAGCGAAAAAATTCTGTCCACGATCTATTGTTATCCTCTTCAAAAATTTCTTCTAGTTGCCGACAACCTTCACCAGACAAGTCCAACATAATTCCCATATTAACGTTTTCTGGATTCCGAAAAATCCGAATAGAGCTATATGAAAATGTTTCTGTATAATGATAAAACCCTCTAGGTTCATAAGTAAACCAGTTCATATCCATGTGCAACAACTTCTCAATAACTGTCCGAACATCTAATGTTTTAAATCGTATTCTTAAAAAGTCAATTTTTGCTTCTACCGAAGCGTGCCCACCATCTAAGTTCAACACATCAATAATCTTTTGTTCTAACTCTTTAGAAATAACACGTTTTCCAGATTCTATTTTTGAAATTAACGAACGCTCAATTCCTAATTTACTTGCCAATTCTTGCTGTTTTAATTTTAGCTCTTTTCTATACCGCTTTAAATCAAAACCTCTCACTGCTTTAAACCTACTTCCAAAAAATGTGACAACTTTAGTCGAAAAATGTGACAAAATTATAATCGCTCAATCCCTTGTGGGACATAGCGTTTAAGTAACTTTTTTATATGGTATATTAAATTCTACCCCCATGTTATAAGACAGGGGCGTAAAATAAGATATGTGGGAACGTTGATTTAATAGGGTTTTGAAAAATCAAAATTTCCCAAAATTAGCGTTATTTTGATGTTTGGCTACCAAAAAGCTACCACAAGTTATCCATTTTGAGGAAAGCTTCAAGTCCCGAGGGCGACCCGCCCCCGAGCGTCGAAGACAGTGCGAGGGGCAGAGGCGGGTAGAGTCGTACCAAGGGATTGAAGCTTTCCTTAGTAGCTGGCTTTTCTAACAGCCAGCACAGATTTCTGCAAAGAACGAAGTCAGAAAAGCGCAACAATTTCGGTTTTGAAATGTGAATGGCTACCAAAATCACAATTTTTAAGAGAAAGGGGTTCATTTGGAATATACATTTAAAGAATTAAAGAAAAGACAAGCCCATGCAGACTTGTCAATATTAAATAGAGATATTACTGTCTGTATTGACCGTATAACAATTTTAGTTAGTAGTGACAATAAATATATAAAACCAATTTTCAGAGAGTTCTATCATCAGATATTTGCCAAATTAGACCATTTATTCGTGTCTAGTATTGATACTAAAAACCAATTTACAATCTCAAAAACCTTGGAAGAAGACTCTTATATCAATCTCATATTTATTGAATATGTCAATATCGGCAATCATGATGATATCCGTATAGACTTCAATCCAAATACCTTAAAAGAATTTGAGGGTATGTCAGTTTGGAGACAAATCATGGCTTATATCAAACTCAATCGACTGGATATTCGACTGTCTCGAATTGATATCGCCTTTGATATCTATAATAGACCAGAAATAGCCACTCTCACAACTACAAAAGGTGGTATCAAGCAAACCATATATCTTGGTCGTGGTGGGGAACTGGAAACTCTCTACCTAGGGGCTAGTGGAAGTAACGTGCAGGTGCGACTATATGACAAGAATAAAGAAAGTATTTCTCACAAGAGATATGACAAAATGGACTTGGAAAAGAGTCCATTCTGGTGGAGACTAGAATTTCAATTACGAACAAAAGCTATCAATGAGGAAACAGTTCTTGAACTGATGAAACGACTAGATACAATGGGCTATTATGATATCAGACAATTTAGTCTTGACGATAGAATTTTTATCACATTATTTCTATATGCACCACACCAGCTAAAAATGGTTTACTCTGATATGTCAGACAACGCTATCGCTATTAGAAAATCAAAATTACGAGCAAAACTAAGAGAACAGACTAATGAATTTTCTTTGGAATTAAAACAGGTTCTCGAAGATAATCTAAGTAATCTTGGAAAAGAGCTCAATAAATATTCTGATGAATTTTTAGGATTTACAATATAAAGGGGGGATAATATGAATAAACCAACAATGACCGTCAATGATATCATGGCTTTGGGCATGACTAAAGCGACTTCATATAGTGTCTTGCGACAAGCAAAACATATTATGATTCAGCGTGGTTTTGACTTCTATGATAATAAACGACTAGGAACTGTACCTACCGAAGTGGTAGGAGAAATTTTAGGATTGGAGTTGACGGTACATGGCGAGTAAATATACTGGTGTCACAAAAGACCCAAAGACTGGCACTTACTCCTACTACTTTAAAGCAGGAGTTGACCTAGCGACTGGAAAACCATTTCAAAAGCGAAAACGTGGCTTTCCAACTGCAAAAGCAGCACATGAGGCACGAACAAAAGCCTTACAAAAGATTCAGGATAGGGGAAGTGTCTCTTATACTCAAATGACTTTCAAACAATTCATGGAAATCATCTATATTCCCGACTTCAATCAGCGAACTGCTAAAGATATAGAGGGTCGCAATCGAATGATTTTTAATGAATTTATCCAACGGTTTGGTTCGAAGAAACCTAACAATATCACGATACAAGATATCACAATCTACAAGAACGAACTGATTCAGAAATACTCTAGTTCCTATGGTCGCAGAAAAATGGCTATGCTTAAGACTATCTTCAAAAGTGCTCAAAACTATGGCTTGATACATGGCGACAATGTTATGGAAAAAGTACCATTAATCAAGATTAAAAAAGCGGAGGTCCATTACTGGACGAAAAGTGAATTTGAACAATTCATTAATAGCCTAGATACTTCTAGCTATATGCAACAATTTATCTATACCACCGTTTGGCTCTACTTCTTCACTGGTATGCGTGTCAATGAGGGAACTGCCCTTTATTGGGAAGATGTTGATTTTGGAAAAAAATTACTTTCCATTCATCATAATTTGCACTATCTCAATATCGATAACTGGGAAAGAAGTACAAAATTAAAAACCGAAAGTTCTAAACGAACAATCGGTCTTGATGATAATACACTTGATATTTTACAAAAATGGAAAGAACGACAACAGAAACACTCAAAGATTAAGTTTGTCCTTTCCTATGATGGCAACCCATTTCCAAAACGCTCTTTTGCCTATCAGCTTAAAAAGTACTCTGAAAAGGCAGGTGTACCTTATATCAAGCCTAAAGGCTTACGACACTCTCACGCTTCACTTCTTATCAATGAATGGAATACTACTCCACTTGCCATTCAGAAGCGACTAGGACACTCTGACGTGCAGACAACATTAAGTGTTTATAGTCACTTGTATCCGAATTTTGACAAGGAGATTACGGAGAATTTGAAAAACTTGATTTAATTCTATTTTGTTCAATTGGTTTTTTACTTCAACGTATACTGTTCACTAAAGTGCAATCCTTTGTCAAAAACACTAGGGATTGACTATCATACTTAATACTTAGTAGTTAGTATCATGACTTGTCACTACCTCTTTGGTAGTTTCAATACGCTCATTTGTATATTTAACAACATCTTTGATAACAAGTTTTTGGATAGCGCTGGCAATCAGTGACATATAATCATACTGAATAACTCCCTGACAATCAACAGGTAAAGCAATTACCAGTTCATCCGCATCTTTAGCATAAAAGTTTTTATCATAAGAAAATTTACCGCTATATGAAGCTTTATGAATTGCTGCTGTTGTAAATAAAGAAGCAAACTTGTTAAGTTTTTCGGTATGAACAACCGCTATATGGTCATCTGCTCCATAATCATAATTACGATATTTAGCAGAACCAAACATATCAATTGTTACCGTATTTGCTTTAAATATTTCTACCTCATTACTAATATATGCAGAAATACCAGTATTTGTCTCTCCCGCCGTTACAAATGGTAAATCTCCACTAATTCTATCAAGACTTCTTAAGCGTTTTCCACGTGTAGATTTTCCAAAGAGTTTTTCCAAATTAAATTCTTTCCACTCAAGTGAATCATAATCCCTAAGAGCTTTTAGCTCTTCAACGGACAATTCATAATTGTCCAATCCGCTTACTGTTAAGTAAGCGGATAGCTCCGCTATACGCTCCGCCTCCAGCTCCGCTATAAAGGAGTCCATAAAATCAAAATCGATTTTACCATTTTTCATAGGTAATAAAATCTTTGTTTCCTTTGCAAATTTCCAGTGTCTTGCGTAACCTATGTCTTTAATTCCTTTTTTCCAAGAACTAGTAATAAACAAAATTTCAGACAATGTATATTGTTGTTTTGGTTTTAGGACTTTAACATTATCCATAATATTAAAACTGTGTTGTGCAATATTAAAAGTTCTAGTATGGTCACCAAAAATTACAAATATTGGATTGTTATCATCGCAGACAAAACTTGGTTGTATATTAGAATAACCAACTATTCCATTATTGGTACTATCAGAAGAAAAGGTAGGATATTTTCCTTTTTCCGACAATAATTGTTTTGTTAGTAATTTATCAGAAGACACCAATTCAAATATATCTGAATAACTGTATTCGCCCCACTCAACGCTTGCTAATTTTTGATTGAGTGAGGCATCTATTTTCCCAGCGTATCATCTTCTAGTGATTGATTTTGTAAGAGATTAGAAACTTCCCAAGCTAGATAATTGCTAATTGTTTTTTTGAAATCATCTAAAGTTGGTTTAAGGTCGATAGGAGCTGTCTGGTTCCAGTCATCGCCTTTTGCTACATCAATATGACCTTCATAGTATTCTGATTCAGATAGATATTGAAGTTTACTCTTACCATACTTGACCAAGTCAACGACTTCTTGATACTTCTCTTTAGCATGGTCGGTATCTCTTAGATTATTACTAGATTTCTTACGATTACTTCTTGTATACCCATCATTGGTAAAATCAATGAATTGCACCGTATAGTCATTTTCATGGGCTTCTCCCACTCGGAATACGTAGATATAAGTCTGAACGCTCGATTTACCTACAAATAAATCAATAGGCATTTTAATACTTGCTAGCAGACGATTTGACTTCAAAATTTCCTTGTTAATTTCTGAAGCTTTACCACTACCAGCTGAACCTTGAATGATAACAGAAGCATAACCCTTATCCATCATAGATAACGCACGCTTGACAAAGACCATACCGTTCCCCTCTGCGGAGTACGGCGGATTTAGGACAAAGGCTGTCGCTGGGAATTTCTCATCTGTCTTGCCATAACCATATTTACCGTCGAACTGCGTCAATGAGTCTTCATTGATAATATTAGATGAACCGTCCCCCATCATAATCATATTGAGAACAGCCAACATATAGACAGATGACAGGATTTCCAGTCCTAAGAGCTGATTCGCTTTGATTTCTGCTTCTTTTTTGTAAAGCTCATCAGGCGATGTAATTTTTGCCTTGGCATCATTGAGCATCTCATTCATGGCTGATACCAAAAGACCTGCTGAACCTGTCGCAAAGTCCCATACATAAGAGTCTTTATCGACGCGTGCCAACTTTACTAATAAGGTAGCAACGTAAGAGGGTGTGAGCACTACATCGTTTAACTTGTCCTGTGTAAAACCTAACCATGAATACATCTCATTGAAAAGTTTTCCAGTAAAGTCAGTATTCAGACCAATTTTGTAGTAAATTCCCAAGTCGTCAACGATCTTACTAAACACACGTTTGAGCTGACTTTCACCATTGACTGGCTTGTTGATATTGTCCGTCGTAAGTGTATTTTTCAAAGTACGAATAATAAGGTCTTTCTTCGCCTTTGGAATCTTCTTCTCATTCAAGAAAGAGTTGACTTTTCGGATAACAATATCACCATCACGGTTATCTTCTTCCATTGATGATTTCAAGTCTTCCTTATCTAACGGCTTCACCTTACCTGCTACACCAAGTGTCGCAATGATAGAAGCAGCAACTAGATAAACACGGTCATTTTCTCCTAAACCTTTTTCACTCTGATAAATGTCATTGTTGAGTTTAGTCAGACTTGCATCAATTTCTTTCTCTCGTTGCTCTTTTAGTTTCTCTGCTTCCTCAGCTGTAAGCTCTAACGCCTTGACTTTTTCAATAAAAGCATCAAAATTATCTGTCTTCAAGAATGATAAGTCGGTGTAGTTACCCACCTTTTGACCAATACCAAAATTATCTTTCGATACAAAGTAAACCCCAATTTGAGTTTGAAGTTCGCCTAGTTCATTTTTATAACCTGTAACCCCAATCGAAATAATATTGGTATAACTCGTGTAATGCAATAAGGCATTCGCATAGTGAACCGCACCGTTGACCGCAAATGAATTGATATTAGCATAGTTTGGCTCGTTCTTAGCCTTACGGTTATCTAATTGACCATCCTTATCTAGCTTTTCCAGCTTATCCTTGTAGCCTTTATACTCAATCAAAATAGGCCAATAATCCGTATGCTTATCTTGAAGTAACAGTTTAGCATCAGGACGGTTTCCACCTGTCCCGCCACTCTTAGAAGAATACTCATTTAACGCTTTATCAATTTCAGAATTTAACGTTTCTTGCTCTAGCTTATAATCTAAACCATAAGACTTTAACCAGCCATTTACCAAATCAGCCACCATTGGTTCAACTGATTGAACTTTTGCTTTTGCCATTTATAAGGACTCCTATTTTTTGTTAAAATCATTATATCATGCAATCTTTAATATCAGAAGCCCCAAAAAGCTCCCCATACTATATTAGACATTTACAAAATTTGTATTGCCAATCAAAAAGGTTAAATTTACGTTAGCTACCAAAACGGCTACCACCGAACAAGTAAAATGCTGAAAACTACTGATTTTATCGACTTTCTTTCAGTTTTTACTTGCTTTTTCTAAAACGGGGGTAGAAACTTTTGAGGTGGGACAAGCCCACCTCACGACTAACAACACTTGGGATATACGTTGCTACTTTTGTTAACGATGGAATAGGGGCGGGCACCTTGGGGCGCCGCCCCTATTCCATCTACAAAGAACGCAACAATCCCTAGCGGTTGCCAGTCTAATTCACCAACATTTCCATTTTAAGTTCCAATGCCTTCAATCTTTTTTTTATCTCTGCATTTTCCGTCAAAACTTCTTTAGTATATTCAACAAGCTCTTTTACTGACATTTGATTTTCCTCAAATTCTTTTTTTGCAATGGAGATTACTTGTTGCCTTTCTTTTTCTTCTGCAGACATGAACACCTCAATCATTGCCTGCTCTAACGGTACATTTTGTTTCCTTAATTGAACTAATTCGTTAAATTGTTCAATTTGATTCCCACTAAAAACTTTATACGAGTAGTTTCTACCCTGTTTATTTTTAGCGTATTGGCGAACAAATCGAACATCTGTTAATTTTTCAATTTTATTTGCCCAATTTTTCAACGTTTTCAAAGAAATAGCATTATCTAATTCAAAAAGCACCTCTTTAAATGAGAACATATTCACTCACCTGCTCCCCCTGCATTACTTATTAATTACACGCATAACTTTTTCAACACAATCCTTCACTACTATTTCCATTAAAATATCTAAATCATCACAGCAAATAACACTTTCTCCGTCTGAATCTCTTTTAAAAGCACTCTTCACAAAGTCAAAACATTCTTCTCTAAAAGTAGAATTAAAATCTTGACTAGAAAAATACTTTGTTGTTTTTTCAGAACAGCGTTTAAATGTTGCACGTTTGACAGTTTCCAGATATTCCGAAAAATCAATTTGACGAACATTTGTTAATCCTTTTAATACTTCATCGACAAGACCATCTAAATTTTTATCCAATTCCATTTCACTTTCCTGATAAGTAAGTAAACTATCAGGACGATTCTGATATTTTCTATAAATAAAACGAAAAGACGAATTATGCAATACCTGACTAAACCTATCATCTAAATCTTTTTTCTTGTATTTTAATTTCACTTTTCTATAAATTTCCGAAGACATTTTTTTATAAAACTCTTCAAGAGTCAATTTACCATTCATACCAATCACTATTCCTTTCTATTAATGAGCCAAAATATCAATTTCACTTAAAAACGAATAAAACGCTGGATAGAATTCTCTATCAAATTTCCTATCTACTTCATTAGAATTCTGATAACTACCTTCAACATAAAATAACGCATGAAGATTATTCGCATATTTTCTTTTTTCTTCTAAATATTTTTTTGCTTCAACAACACATGATTCTTGTCTCTCTTCTTTTGACAATTGGGAAATTCCACTATTAAGTTCTTTTTCAAATTCCTTTACTTTTGTTTCCCAATATTCCATAAGTTGATTACTATTTTTAAATTCCATTTATACTTCTCCTTTTTCATTTAAACCAACAATCACTTCATCAACAATTTTAGCCCCCCTATTTTCCATAAATTTTTCAAACTCTACAGGGTCAGCTAATTTCTTTATTCGCTTTCCGTTAGAAAACCTCACTAATTTTGCATAGCTTTCTGATTGTTCATACAGAATGTCACGAATACGTATATCTAAATCAGGCTTTTTATATCGTTTCTTGACTTCAACATACACTCGTTCTCTAACACGTTTGATTATTTCGCTAGAATCCAATAAAAATCTCCTTCCTCATTACTCAAATTTTTCACTTAACTTAGCTAACTTTGCTTGACCTTTTTCTAACTCTTCATCAATTTCCGCAAGGGCTTCTTTATCTACATGCTTAGCTATTTTTTGAGATACTTCTTCTTGCACTTCTTTTGAAACATCTTCATATCCTAGCTCTTTAGAAATCTTGATAAATTCCTGAATGAAATCAAAATCTTGTGGTACTTGTGGGCTATAAAATTCCCTTGCGACAGAACCACCTAAAGCAACATAACCACGTCCATAAACTTTCAATCCATCGACTTTTTCAACATATTTAAACTTTTTATTTTTATTTTCATCACCGAAAATCATCAAAATACCAGTTTCTGATAAACGGCCAACAGACATACGAAACATAAATTGATCTCTTAATGCCGTTTTGATAAACTCGCCATCTGGTCTTTGCATTGCAACAATAAAGAAAATCCCTGCTTGACGAGCTTTCAAAATAAGTTGAGTTAAATATTCATCTACATCACCATCAGTCGCATAGTCATTCGCTAATTCTGCTTTAAATGCAGCAAATTCATCTACGACAATGAATTTTGGTTTTAATCCGTAATAGGCATAATTTTTACCCATTTTAAATTTTGGACTCTCATTGATAGTTTTAAATCGATCTTCCATTTCCTGAACTGCATTTTTAATACAATTGACAATATCCGTTTTCCCTGTATAAACTTTTCCTTCAAATAAAGGCAATCTACCTAGTGCCATTAAATCTGAATTTTTTGGGTCACATATTTCTATTTCACCCACACGACACAAAGCATAGATTAAAGAAAGAATGGTAAAAGTTTTACCACCACCTGTACCTCCTCCAATCAACATATGCGGGTCTTTATCGAAATGCCAATATAACCCTTTCATCAACTGGACTTTGCCTTTATCTGCTTGCATATCTCTAATGGAAATACGTTTACTATACACATCAGTTGCTAACTCATAAATTACAAATCCCTTTTCACTAGTCTGACTTAAATTATCCGCATGAAACGCTGTTTCCAAAAAACCACCAATGGTTTCAAATTTTTCTTGAAACTTATTACCTGCTGTTTCAAATGAAACGAAAATACTATTTTTTTCAGACTTATAATAAATTTTTGGAAACTTGATTTTTTCTCTTGTTTTACCATCAGAACTTTTCACTTGTTTCTTCGTATAATAGCCATTGTCAATAATCATACGAGCTAACACTTGACGTTGTTCTACTTTAGAAAAATAGCCTGAATTGATAATTGAAGCCTTAACAAGCAATGTAATTAGCACAATTGCACCTATCGAAACACCTACAATGATTAACGCTGGCACAATATAAATTTTCCAATCAGGTGGATTTGAGAGATACAATGGATAAAGCCATTTATAGCCCACAAAATAGCCTAAACAAACAAAAATTGGCATAAAAAATAACACTCGATAGAGTGCCAACAAATTTCTTGAAGAATAACGGATACGCCTTCCTCTATATCTAAATAATTTTTTAAACATTTACCTACCTTCTTTTTGTAATCGTGCTAATTCTTGTCTACAAAATTCTTCGTAAACAGGAAAAAAGACTGTTGCAAGTTCCCAAACAGTCCGTTTATTAATATTACTATACGCATGTGCAAAAATATTTCTAATTGACCTTAATTGTCGCCAATCAACCGCACCACTATTTCTTTCCTTAAACCCTTCAGAAAAAGAGTTAGCAAGTTCTCCTACCTGCATGCAAGACATACTGATTGCATGAAAAAACACTCTATCGTGAGAGAAAACTTCAAAGCTTCTGCTACAACGATTGAGTGCCGATTTTACATCTTCACAATAAATCAATGTTCCCTTGAGAACACGAATATCTCTATTTTTCTCTTTCAAATACTTTAACTTTCTCCTTCATCATAGTATCGTAAAACTCTTTCTGGTATTCTGAATCAATTGGTTGTTCAAATGCTTCAAGCTCTACTAAATCGATCTCATGTTCAACGGCTTCCTTCAATTCATCGAAAAAATCACTATACACAGACCACCGATATTTTTCTGGCAAACCAGTAGTGCCAACCAAAAAATCAATATCGCTTGATTCCTTCGCTTCATCTCTAGCATAAGAACCAAACACATATATCACAGGAATTTCGTATCTTTCAGCTATTGGCTTCACACGCTCTTTAATTTCATTCATTGTCATTACCATTTGTCTCACCTCTTCTAACGTCTATTCTAAAGCCATTATAAGCCATCAAACCATCACAATCAATTTACCTCACTTATTCCTAATGGATATTCTTCAAAATACACTTTCTTTTCAAAATCTTCATGTAACTTTAAATCGTACGCACGAACTAATTGATCCAAAAAACTATCTAACAATTTCAAAACAGCTTGTTCACTTTCAAAAAAAGAATCATCTAGTAATAAAAATTGAATAAGACCATTACTCGTTTCATCAAATAATTTTAAGTACAAGTCACGGTAATAATTAAAACTTTGCCACCTCCTGTATGAATAAAATCTTCTTTCTAAAAACGCTCGATACCTTACTTGTTTATGCTCCATTTTTTCCGACAGACTACTCATTAACTTACAAGACACCCCCTCTCAGTTTACATTTAATTACTAAGCTATATTCTTTTCAATCCACCGAACAATCGTTTGATATAATCCCTCTGCACTACCTTCATAGAAAAAAGAATTATCATAAACATCTTGAAATGTCATAACTACTGCTTGAACATTAACATCATCAGTAAATAATGGACGTAACACATAAAACTCCATTTCACCTTCAACCGCACACATATACCTAATTTTTCTTTGCAATAATTTAGTACTTTCATTATTTTTTTCCACTAACATTTTTCCTTTCTTAATAAAAAATCTCTTTCAAATTACCACTTTCTTTATGAAGAAAAATAACACTACTCTTCAAACGTCTTTCCACTAACCAATTCTTCGCATTCAATCTGCGACTTTTCAACAACTCTTTTTCTTTTCTAACTGGGCGTTTCCCTTGCTTCATCCAATCACTCCTATTTTTTATTAACTTTACCCACTCTTTTTGAACTCACTCAAAATGCTTTGAACTAAATCACTACTAATAAAGCCTGCAAAATATAGTTGTGTTAAGTATCTGCGAGCATAATCATATCGACTCATTGGGAAAAATGGATTCGTTTCAAAAGTAACAAATAATTCCCTTAATGAATCAATCGCTTCATTTGATAGATTGAATTTTGTTGGGTTCTTGATTAATTCCTCTAATCGATTCATCTTTTAACTAACCACCTCATTTTTTATTATTAATGTCTATTAACAAACCTTGTTGACACAAATTAATAATAAAAAGGGCACTCGTTAGAATGCCCTTCACAGCTGTTAAACGGTGCCACCGTTCGTCCGAATATGATATTTACTTTCGTTTCAATTCCCACATCCAATTAATTTTTTCAGAAATTTCTGGTTCAGTGGTAAAATATTAACAAAAGGAGGTGTCCTATAATAATGCTAAAAACAATTGAAAAAGCATGTGAAATAGACATGCAATCCGTAACAATTATTCTTACCAACAACCAAAAACTCAAAATTGAAAAATTCCAATCAATTATTGATGATACAATTTTAGAGTTTATCAGTTCTAATATTCAATACTACATCCCTGAAAAAAGTATTCTCTATTTTACAACGTCTTAAGAGATACCATTGTTCGTTTCATTTCACAATCTAATTTAATTGAAAGATAATCTAGCGTTACTTTTGCTTGTTCAAAGGTAACGTTGTTTTGTGCCAAAACTTTATACAATTCATCACCTATTTTTTTAATTCTTCTCTTTTGCTCATTTAATCTACCTCAATCTAACATTTATTTTTGCTCATTTACTTGATTCTTATTTTCTTTTTGTAGAGTAGGTTGCGCTGGTTTAACAGCTCCTACTTTTTTAATACCCACTGCACGGACTTTAAATGCTTGTTCTGTTTGTACATTGTCATTAAAACCTTTATAAGCATTAAGCCACCCACGAGCCGTTACATTTCCAGTCAACTCGATCTCATCATCATAATTGATACCACTAACATCATAATCTGGATCAATCGCAATTTCTACTTGGTCATTTAAATTGCTAGAATAAACCGTTACTCGTTGTTCACGAACATCGTCAGTCACATTTCCTTCACCATCACGTTCATTAATTGCAACTACTTCTAAGAAATTCATCGTACCAAATGTTCCTACTACATCAAAATTTTCAATCGTGTTATTTTCAAATGATAATCCCATTATTTATTACCTCCAACTACTTCTAAACGTTTTGCATAAACTACCATGTCAATTGAGCGGCTATTCCCAATGTTATTCCGTTTTACATTGATTCGTGCTACTGGATCAATTAATTTTACTTCTTCACGGCCATTCAACATTTGTGAGTTTCGCAAATGAGGAACAAAAATTTCAAAATCACGTTGCTTTTCGCTTGAAGCGGTAAACACACGACCACGAACAGGTGCCCCATTTACATAAATATCACGTTCTGTTTTATAAACAGCTTTAATTTTACTTCCTAAATTTTTATCACTTAATGCAATTTCTTGAATTCTATTTGCCAAAATAATTTCCTTCCTTCACTAATTTTTATACAAAAATAAACAGTCAACAGCTGACTGCCTTTCTATCTTTATGCAATTCTTCTTACTAGCTAAAAAACACAACTTGACAAGGTTCATGATAACCTGTCATTTTATATGTTCGTTGTAAAATCTGATTTTTTAATAATCGACTTTCAATAGTTAAACGTTCCATGTTTGTTAACTTAACCGTATTCTTACCTAACTTCTTACGCTCTAAGTTATAGCTCTTTTCTATATCCGAAATGGAAAAAGCTTTTTTCTGTCGTTTCATACGTTCAACAAACTTTTCAACGAAAAGTAACAACTCTTCTATCATTCTTATCCTCCTTATTCACTTAATAACAAATTCTGTTTTTCATTTGGAATAAAAAAAGCACAACCAGAGTAATCCAGTTGTGCATACTTAAACTAAGATTGATTATTCTTTTAGAAAAAATCTTTTCCACTTTTTTAAACAATCATCTTAGTGAGAATACATTTTTGATTCTTACATTCAAAACAATTCTTAGAATCGATCTTCAACGGCTAGTAATTATACATCACGGCTCATTAATAGAATTGCTTCATACGGTGTCCCTATCCTCCTTTGTAACGATTTCCACATACTTGTTTTCTAGTATGCTTCCATATCCATTTCTAGCGTGTCATCTCGACATGGCTATTAGAAATGAACTAATTATCATAAACAGATACCGATTTACGCTAAGCGGAATTACTTCCAACATTTCCACCGTTCAATACGAACAAGAAATCTAGTCCTTAGCAATAAACAAGAAAACTTCTATCTACAAAAAATCACTCTACGTGGCTCTAATTAAAGATACTCGTTACCACCTTACAAGTCATTCATTGGCTGACTTGCCACACCACAAACAGACTTATAACCTCGAACAAAAATTTCATTCTTGTATTATTTCATCAAATCGCTTAAAATAATATTGTCTAGGTATTACTTTAAGTGTTTGCGAAACAGAAATTCATTTTCTTCTCGTGAACGCTTTTTTGTTTATTTAATTTTAGTAAGGTTTTTCACCTTATAAAAGCATTTCATATATGATAAAATACTTTTATAAAATAAAAAGATTCTAATCGAGTAACTCTAACTGTAAAGTTAGCTTACAAATACATAATACTAACTTATTGAATATAAGTCAAGAGTTTTTTAACTAAAAAGTTAGTTTTTTTTAAATCTAATTACTGAAAGGCGATTTTTATGCTAGAAATTATTAAAAAATTATGCAAGGAAAAAGGAATAAGCGTTTATCAGTTAGAAGAATTTCTTGGTTTTGGACACAACACAATCTATCAATGGAATAAACGTATTCCAGGAATTGATAAGATAAATTCAGTTGCTGATTATTTTCAAGTTTCAACAGATTATCTATTAGGTAGATCAAGTATACCTAATGAGTCATCGATTCGTAGTTTCGCTTCTTCCATTAGTGACATTATTAATATTAATGATACTGACACTATCGAACTAATTAATGAAATATCAAAATTAGACAAAAAAAGTTTATTAATAGTCAAACAAATTGTAGACAGAATACTTGAATTAGAAAAAAGACAGCCTTTTAACTAAGGCTGTCTTTTGATTGTTCTTTCATTAATTCTTCAACAAATACCAATAGAGTAATATTTTTACATTTTTTTACATAGAATATAATTTCTTTTTTTATATCTTCAACTTCCATTTTGACTAACCTCCCAAATAAAATCAGGTGGTAAAATTAAAGCCTATCCCTAAAAAAACAAACTAGAGTTCTCTTTTTTTTCACTAATGAATAGTCTATAATAGCGATGTATGTTAAAATATTTACCACCATTGACACTACTGTTACCGCAGTAGTGTCTTTTTTTATGCTACAATATTAGGTAAAACGATACTTAAAGTTGTCACACATAAAGCTAACATTCCTAAAACTTTTTTATATTTCATCTAATAATACACTCCTTTCTAACTATTGTAATAAATTTACTAGAAGACTTGTTAGTAGTATTTCTAGTAAGTATATTATAACCAAAATGTTCAAAAGAATAAATATTATCATTTTCGACTTATCCAAAATAGACACATTTTCAAATTAAATTAATACAAAACGTTAAAACAAAAAAATAATCATTAAAAATTTGCTAAAAATGAAACTTATTTTTTTCCTATTGCAATATCATATTGAGATAATCCTATATGTTTTTTATTATTTACCAAATTTTGTAACTCCACCAACATTTGTCGTGACGTTTGTTCATCTCCAATAATACTAATTGAATTTATTATTTCATTTACTTTTTTAAAAGCATATATATCGTTTTTTGCTAAATACAAATATAAATTTTTCAAATAAGCAATCTGTGATAAATAAAAATAGTTACTTTGATATAAAAAACCCATTTTTTCAACAATATCCAGAATTACTTTTATTTCGTCATACTGTTGACGATAAAATAAAGCCGTCAAACCATTGAGAATAAAATTACAAACATGTTGTTTACTTTTTTCTGACAATTTAGTATTTTCGCATTTTGATAAAATTATTTCCATAACTTCCATAATTTTATCTGTGCTTATATCATTTACAATTTGACCTATTAAACGATAATCTTCCTCAAACAATATAGCATTCTTTAAATTGTAAAATCTTTTTAATACATCAGATTGTTCTTTGGGTGTTATTGATGGAATTCTTTCAGGGTTTTCTTTATGGAACATTGCTTTAATATCAAAGTAGACCGTTAACTCATCTATGTCTAGATTAGGATACTTTTTACTTAGATCATCATATAAACCAAAAATTTTGTTTAGAGCTTCATCGGAAGGGAGTTGGTAATAACAACTAACAAAAAAATCTCTTGTTGTTCTTTCTAAGTTTGGCTCTATATACATTTCTATAAAATCTTTTAACGATACTTTTAGATTACTCAATATAGCAAGTAAAGTTGTAAAATCTATCGATTTTTTTCCATTCTCAAAACGTGAATATGCTGCTGCTTCCATTACTCCTGTTCTTGCTTCTTTTTGCTTTAATCCAACATCCATTCTTAACTGCTTCACTAATGTATTTATTTGCTTTTTTTCCATAATTTATTCTACCCTTTCTAATTATTAATACTTTTCAAATCATATTTTATCACTAAAAAAACAGAAGGAAATTTGTACTTATTTATTCATAGAATTTAAAACTTATGTATGTTTAATTTATACCTGCTTCTCTTCTAAAAATATTTTTTTAAACTACTAAAAGTTACTTCTTGTAATAAAATTAACACATCTTTATCACAGTTTGTATAATTTCAAGCCATTTTTAATCAATTCTACTGAACTAAAACCTTTGCGCATAAGCAAAATCTGTCAAAATCACTCTTTCTACTACAAGGTAGAACTAAGAACCCTTCCTTACCATCAGAAGATTCAAACGGTACAGGTCAAAACATTATCTCACATTTTCGTTTAAATACTTCTGATATGGACATTGATGACATAGAAGAACTAGAAGAAGAATTAATTGATTTTCAGGATTTTCTTATAAAAAAAGCAAAAGAAAAAAAGGAACATAACAAAAAGATTGATTGGACTGTTGTTGGTGGATTTTATTAGTAAAGAACTCTATTTTGAAGCATTTAATCTTTCAAACGAATTAATAAAAGAAGTTGCTTATTATTCTTCGAAAAATATTGAACAGGTTAAATGCTTTGATATTGAAAAATATGTAAAAGAAGTTGAAGACGTTGAATTTGTTGAATATACTTTTCAAAAACAGCTTAGAAGACGAATGCTTGGTTCAACTTCTAAAGTGTACAATGAAGTTATTATTACAACTAATAAAGAATTAGTGTTAGAACGAAAAAATTTTACTAAAATACATGAAGTCACACATTACTACATAGATATTCCTAAGATTAATAGCAATACTCACACTTTTTCTGACATGATCTTAGAAAATGGCTACTTTCCAGAAGATTAATAAATAGAATAAAGCATATTCTCTATTAAAAAATAGAAAATATGCTTTACACCTTTTTAATTATCTACGATGTAAAATATTTTTAATCAAAAATTAGTTTATATTCCGTTTTTATTCTTCCAAATTCAGTTGTGTATACTTTTTCTGTTTCATCATGCCATTTTAAAATACTTGTTACATTTATACGATTTTGGTTAATAACATCCATATCCATAATTGTAAGTAAGTCATCTAAAGATATTCCCTCTGGATAACATAACAAAATCTCTTTAATTTCATCAAAATTTAGTTTCATACTATACAACCTAACCTTAATAAGTATTAGAACAGCTTGTATACTATCAAGTAATACAAACTGTTCTAACTATACTACAAATTAACTATTCGATTCGTCTTTTTTTAAGAATATAATATACTGTAAGGATTATTAAAATACATGTCCCTACGACTAGTAATATATTACTTAGCATTTGATTTTCTCCAGTATGTGGGAAAATACCTTTTGAAGGAGTAAGATTACCTTTATCATTTTGATTGCTTGGAGTATTAGTTTTTTCTGGAGGCGTCCCTTTTGATGGAACTATTGTAGGTATTTCTGAATGCTTTTTATCTCCTTCATTACCAAAGTTTAAATCTGCTTGGTTTGGTATTCCACCATCTTTGATATATGGAGCCAAATCTTCATCCGTTACACTACCTTTGATTTTTGTGGTAATTGTCATGGTATAAGTATGCCTTGCTAAATAAGTGTAGCTGGCATCTTTTTTATTAATTTCAAAAACAACTTCGTTGTTTTCTGTACTTAATGTACCGTTCCCAGTCACATCTTTACCATTTTCATCTACTACTGTAACTTCCACAATGTCTAATAAATTATTTACTGAGTCTGTAATGGAAGCTTGTTTCCAATTCATAGTATTGGTTCCAAAAGAAACAGTAATATTCCAATTAAATTTCTGTTTATTATTCTTTAGTACTAACTTCTGTACACCTTCTATATTCTTATGAATAGTAGGTTCGATAGGTACTTTTGTTTCCGCTGGTGGAGTTGGTGGTACGTTTGGATCATCTGTTTCTGCCACATTCGCAATCGTTTGACCTTCTGCTGCTTTGATTGTTTTTACTTTAAACGTAATTGTGACACTTTCTCCAGCTTTAATTGTTTGTTTTACATTTAATACATTGTCTTTCCAGACATCATTATCTTCTACTTTTTCACCATTTACGGTTGTTGTTCCACTTACCAAGTTCACATATTCCGTCGGAATTTTATCGGTGATTGTCCCATTTTCCCAATCGCCATTCCCACTATTTTTCGCTGTGATTGTATAGGTGATTTCTTCCCCTACTTTGGCGTTAGCTTTGTCAGCTGTTTTTGTTAACTCTACTTTTGGTACTTTTGTTTCCGCTGGTGGAGTTGGTGGTACGTTTGGATCATCTGTTTCTGCCACATTCGCAATCGTTTGACCTTCTGCTGCTTTGATTGTTTTTACTTTAAACGTAATTGTGACACTTTCTCCAGCTTTAATTGTTTGTTTTACATTTAATACATTGTCTTTCCAGACATCATTATCTTCTACTTTTTCACCATTTACGGTTGTTGTTCCACTTACCAAGTTCACATATTCCGTCGGAATTTTATCGGTGATCGTGCCATTCCAATTACCTTCACCGCTATTTTTAGCCGAAATTGTATATGTCAGTTCATCGCCTACTTTGGCAGTTTCTTTATCTACTGATTTTTTAATCTCTATTTTTGGTAGAAGCTTCCGATACCAATAAGTTACATACTGTGTATCCTGTGTAAACTCCCCTGATGTTGCCCCATCAACTCTAACATATTGATAATCTAAATTTGTAAAATCTTTTTTCTCGCTAATCCATTTATTGCTTAAATTCCCTGATAATTCTTTTTCACTATCAATATTTTCCTTTGTGTCAATATCCTTATAATTTACATAAACAAAACCTCTTTGTGGTAATGAATCTATACTAACACCTTGAAAAATCTTATTTTGTCCAGTAGATGATGTAAAGCCAAAGTATGTCTTAGTACCATTAAACATACTTTTTACATCTTCAATATGATACGTATTACTCATGTTACCCAAGGAATAGGTAATATTCGCTTTCAATATTCCATTTTCCACAATTGGTGTCCATATTATATTAAACTCTTTCCAAGTATTGTCTGCTAACGGTGAATTCACATCATACTTATACTGCAAATGATCAATTTTAGACTGTCCTGGTTCACCTGGACCAGGTCTAACTATTCCAATGTGACCAGAATTCTTCGCCTCTGTAGGTATGTCTTTGTCAAATTGGTCATTTTTTCGATCTGAACCATTATACCAAGTATCCAATTCTACTGAAAGTGCATTTTGTATATAATTATAATCTTGTGGCTTTTCTACAGACCCCCCAGATCCGTACGCGCCTAATCCACCTCCTTCAGTTCCATATGCACCTTGACCTCTTGGATCATTTTGTAAGGTAAAGGTTATACCATCAGCTGCTGTTGTATCATTAAAATCAGAGCCTGTTCGTTCACCTAAATATACATGTGACTTGTATCCAAATGATTTTGTCAAGTCAAGTTGATAATTAGACCAAATGCTTCCAAATTGCCAAGATTCTTTTGGGGTTAATGCTGCAGCTTGAGGATATGTTTCACTAATATACGAATCGGAATTTCCAGAAAGATTATTAGTAAATTGTTCTGTTATCTTTATATTAGAAGCCGGAGGCGCTACAGAAAAGTCTCCAGTAGCTTTTGCAGAATTAATTTCTCGTTTTATTCTATTAGTAGATTCTTCATTTTTATTAATAGATTCTTCTTTATCCTGTAGTTCTTTTTCCACAGAAGTTGATTCCGTAGAATCTACATTAGAAGTATTTTCCACTTCATTTTTTTGTTCTTTATTTAAACTATTAGTCTCTAATGAATTACTAGATTCACCATTTGTAGAACTTTGCTGGGCAGATTCTCCGTCTTCTTCATTCTTTTGTGTTTCTTCTTGTTGTTTATTATTTTCTGAACTTGTAGTTGTAATTATTACTGGTTTAGACATATAGGTTTGACTATCTAGCCTTACAACCTGCGCGTACATGCGTGCTTGGTTGTTTTCCACTGTATCATTTGTAGCCAATATCAGATTTGTCCGTTTGATATTTTGTTCTTTATTTTTAAATGCAATTTTCACTTGGTTTGTATCTTGATCATAATTTACAGTACTTGCATCATCTAATTGTGAATTAGTTTCTGCTAGATTTAATTTTGTCGATTCTGGTAAAGTTACTATTGCCTCTTCGTCTTCTTTGTTTTCATCAACAAAGGTAATAGTTTCTTCTTTTCCTTGTTCTAAAGTAATTTCTGATATTTTAGTATTATTTTTTTCAAAATAAATATCTTCAATAATAGACTCTTGATTGCTGATTGTTTCAGCAAATGCAGTAAATCCAGCAATGTTTTGCCCGACTACCATTATTAATGTGCCTACTATTGACAAACTCTTTTTCCAGTTCATATAATGTATCCTTTCATTTAATAAATTTTCTCTGTTTTAGATCCATAAAGCATTGTTCCAGAAAGATTAAATAAAACTTTTCCTAAAATACTTTCTTCTGAATCTTTTTCAATTAAGTACGGCGGATTTTCTAAAATAGTTATCATTTTATCAACATCATCAAACCTATTCTTCTTTTTTTTCTTTTCTATTTCAATATTTTTCTTTTCCTTTTTTATTTGTACTTCTGGTTTTTCAGAAGTTTTCTTTTGATTATCACCAAAATGTAGTTCTGCTTGATTATCTATCACCTGAGCAACTTGTATGAGTTCATTACTAATGAACTCTTGAAAAGTATCGGTCGATATATTTAATAACATTAATGGTGCTAATAGTTGATAACTAAATAGAAAATATTTACTCATGTTTCACCTCCTTTCAATTTGACAATTAGATCACCAAACAATTTCCATTCATTTGGCCCAGGTGGATTTTTCCAAATTACTTGCCGACATCTTATACCCTCTAAAACAAAATCGGATATATAAATTTGCGTTTCATTTGTAATTTTATGCTCAAAAACTATGTTCAAATTTTTAAATGACCTTATACTATTTTGGATAAAATCGTTATAAAATTTTCCATGAGAAAAGTCCACACATACATAAATCACTTCTTCTATAAAATTTGCTGGAACTATAGTAGTTAATAGAAATAAATAATCATAATATACTTTCACTTTTTCTTCTTTATCTTCAAATAATTTTTCTAATGAACTCTGACCTAAATACGTACGTACAATTGAATCACATTTAAAATATATTTCTTGAAAATAACTTTTTTGATTCTCGAATACAAAGGTTGCCTCTTTAAAGTGAAAATACAACCACTTCTGATTAATTCTAAATATTTCTTTTCTTATTTGTTCTTTAATTTTAATGTCTAAAATAACAACTTTTTCTAACTCCTTTACAAAGTTTTCACTAATATCTAATGCTTCTTTATTATCTTTAAAATTTATCTTCCATTGTAGATCATTAATCAAGTTCTCTGTGTAACAAAAAAAGAATATATTTTGTATTTCGTTTTGGGTATCTAGGTTAGATTTATTTTTACTGCTACCGTATAACTTAAAATAAGGATACAAATCCAACTCAGGAACATCTAATACAGATTCATCTAGAAAAAAGTTTTTTTCTTTTCGTATAAAGGAAATACCAATAAAAAGTTCAAGTCGATATTCTTGTACTTTTGTAGGATAAATATTTTTATTTACTAATAGTAAATTTTTGAAGCTATTAATTCTTTTATTTAATTTTTGAGAGAAAGGCTTAGTTATTCCGCAATAAAAATCATTAAATAGCGAGAAAAAAAAGGAGCGTACCTTTAGCTCTCGTCCTACTATTTTCAAATTTTTAACTTTAAGTCCATAAATTTTTAAATTATCTTTCAAGATTTTTAATTCATTGTAAATAGAAGCTCGGCTAACATATAATTTAGTAGCTAATGATTCCGCACTTTGATTGCTACCAACTAACATTTCATATAATAATTGATACTGCTTGCTCTGCTCCAAATAATACAATCGTAATTTTTTAGTTACTAAGTTATTAAAACCTTGTGCTCTTATTTCTCCTGAAGTATCTACAACTATGCTGATTTGTAAGTTTAACAATTCACTATCTTCTTCAATATCTTTTAAAAATCTATCTATTTTATATTTTGAAACTCCTAATGCCTCCATCAATTGCGCTTGAGAAAAAAATGTATTTTGTTTCAACTCAAGCAACTTTACAATATAATATTTGTATCTTTGATCTTCATCTAAAAAAACATTAAAGTTCATAGCACAACTCCATTTCTACTCAACCAATATTAGTTTAATTAATCAGTCTTTTCTATAGAAAATAATCGTTTTTTTCTATATATTTTTCAAACATAAAAAATTTTTCAGACTAAATCAAGTTTATTGTAATGGTGTGCTTACAATACTGCAAATTTTCAATACTAATTACCTTTAAAGATGTCTATTATTTTTTATTTACGTCAAAAAAAGCAGAATGACAATAAGTATTTATTCCACATGATCAAAATTTTTTGCTATAATTATTTGGTAGAAGTTCATAACTTCTATTACAATCTATATGATATAAAAACTAGCGGAAACTAGTTTTTATGTCTTCTTTATATTATTATGTACAAGCGAAAATTCATTTACTAAATAAAAAAGGAACAGTTATCTATTAACAATGTAGTGCGCCCCCAAAGTTGGACTAAAAATTCTAACTTTGGGGGCGCACTATACAATGACTCTTCCTTTTTTTATTATTTTTATTCAACCCCAATATAGAAATTAAAATTAAGATTTCTATTATTTTAATAGAGACTTGACCTCCACAGTTTGCTTGCTTTAATAAAAAGCAAGAACCACTAACGCAAAAGCTAGAAATCATTACTTTTTGAACTTAATTTCTTTGCAAAAAAACATTGCAAATCAACCAGTACTATCTATACTTTCCAAAAAACTACTATACAAAAACATAATTATTTTATATTTACTATAATTTAAACTACGGTCTGAGCTTATTATAATTCATTCTTTTATCGTACAACATTAAATATTCTAAAATGATGATACTACTTCTTACAGTTATATTTCAAAAACCTTGCTAACTGATTGTAATACTACTTCATCTTCTTCATGAGTAGTTAAGATAATACCCTTATCTTCTGATATTTTAATATCTATAATCTTATATAACATTTTTTTTCTTTTCTTATCTACAAAAGCAAACGGTTCATCTAAAATATACCATTCTCTTTCTAAAGACATCAAAATAAGAGCATAAAGGAACTTTTTTTCCCCTCCTGAAAGCATTCCCCATTGTTTTTTAAGCAACTTATCAATATCTTCACGCTTAAGAATTTTATCGCTTAATTGATAAAAAGATTGAATACTTTTTTTTCCGTCCAAACCATAACTAAATTTCAGAAAGTCCATTCCTGATAAACGATCAGAAAAATATATGTTTTGATTAATATATATGATACTTTCATTTCCTTTAATTACAGTTCTTTTTGCCTTTTTTACTCCTGAAATGTAATCTAATAGTAAGGTTTTTCCGTTACCATTATCACCAGTAAATAAATTATACTCTTTTAAAATATTCATACTTATTTTTTTATCTACATAAGGAATATTTAAATCCTTTATTTCGATCATAGCTTTACCTTCTTTCATTTGAAATCGGTTCAAATTTAACTATAGAATACATACTAATAAAAACTAAAAATATTGAAAAAGTAACATATTTGAAGACATCCATATTTTTATGTTCAATTAAAACATTAGATAAAATTGACAGAGGGTTATATTTATTTAACTCTATATTCGTATTTAACAATATAAATAAACCAAAAATTAGCATTGTAAATATTGAATTTATAGTATTAGCATGCACTTTTTTTATTAGAGTTAAATTGTAACTAAAAAATGCAACTGGTAAACACGCTATAATAGTAATAAAGCTATATAAAAAAAGACGGAGAAACGATAATGGTAGTAAAATAACCACAATCAAATTAAGTAAGTTTACACTGATAAAGCTAAACATAATTTGCGTTAATAGATTGCCTAAAAAAAATGCCCAAGGTGAATTATTTATTGAAAAAATTGTTTTTAAGCTTCCATATTCCTTTAATTGTAATGCGTAAACTCCTACTCCATAAACATAGGAACAAACAACAATATATACCCACCAATATGCCAATTCCCATTCATTTGTTACACTTCTATAATTCATAAAAAAAGTAATTACAGGTAAGGCTATTGACCACAATAAAGGAATTTTATCTTTCAGTAACATTTTAATATTAAACAATGCATATGATTTAACTGAGATAAACATTTTCACTCCTCCTTACGGAAATGGTAACAGTTCTGAAAAATTTTTTCTTTTTAATTTTAATATATTCTCTACATTTAATATTATTTCTTTCGAAAAATTTCTTGGTGCCATGTTGGGGAACCACTTTGGGTCAAATACCTTCACTACTTTCACATTCTTAGCATGATTATTTTCAAACATTGTAATATACGGATACATATTAAGAGAATTACTTATATTTTTGATAGTAAATGTATGACTAACTTTTTCTATTTTCTCTTCATTATTCAGAATAATAAATTCACTACCTTCAAGATATGCATATAAATCTTTAACTTCTTTCGAGCTCAATCTATCAAAATAGTCATGATAAATGTCCTTATTGTCAATTACTAATCCAGAGCCTTGACTAACTTTTCCTTCTTTATATTTTGAATGCGATGTAGCAAAATATTGTAATATTTCTTTTTGTGATTTTATTACTGCTTTTCTTGCTGATTGACTAGTTCCCAAACCCACTGCTTTGTATTTTTCACCATATCCAACGGCAAGTACTACGTAAAGGTTCTTACTTAAAGATATATTATAATATTTGACATTGTCTAAATAATTAGTCAAATATCGGTCTATTTTTTTTATTTCTTCTATCTTATCTATATTTAATTGCTGAGCCTTAGTATGAAACAAGAAGTTAGTAATATAGCTCTGTCTTTCAAAGAATTCTTTATACGCTGTCCATATCAATGGCTTTGATTTTTTATGCGATGCCATACCAGAAGAATCAACAAAACTATTCTTAAACAAAATCATATCAAGATTAACTTGTTTAATGCTTCCATCAATTAAATTCGTAGCAATAACCGTATGCTCTTTTGGTGAATTTTCGTTGATGAGTGTTTCTCGCTCCAAATACTCTCCTAAAGTTGAAAGAATATGCTGCCTTTTATTCTTTAAATCAACCTCATAGGCTTTGATAGGTCTTTTAGAATATTTTTCTATATATACGTTATAGTGATGTGACATAAATAAATCCTCATTTAAAACAAAATTCACCTTATTTCTTAAAAAACCTTTCAAAAGTATTCTCCTTTCTATCATTGGATAGGACAATCAATAGAATAATCAATTAAATATCTCTTAATAATCTCTTTATCTTTTTGTCTTTCAATGTTTATCTTAATTGGTACAGAATTTAGTAACTGTTTGGATATACATTTTATTGTTTTAACTCCTCTATTTATGTCATCTCCAATTACGGATATCTCAACATGGTTAATCCAATCAGAAGTTTCAATGTATTTCGTAGCTTGTATAGAATCTTTTGTAATAACTTTGTATGTTTCATCCATAAACTTTACTTTTTTTAAAATTTGTTTATGCAATTTATCAGAAAATTTATTTGCTTTTGCTAAGGGATTATTAAAAGTTTGCCACTCTATTCCCTTAGCTTCTTTCAAGGCTAAAATTAGAGATTGTTCCATAGTAATACTACAACATACACCTGAGGTTAGTAATTTCCCTTCTAAAAACCCCATCACGATCACTGTTGAATAATTACTAAGTTCACGAACTACATAAATTTTAAACATATTTGAAATAAAATTATAATCATTAATTAAGTCATGAATTTCTTTATCTTGTTTTAACTTTTCCCCTTTCAAACCATACCAAAAACAAAATACTTCATTTTTCTCAATCAATTCTGTTAGTGCCTTTTGGATTATTACTTCTGAAAGTTTTCCAGATGAAGTTCCTGTCGTATCATTAAATCCGAACTCATGATTTCCATATCCAAATTCTGAATATTTTCTGCTACTTACAATATTTTTTTCTAAATTTACAGAAGAAATAGTTTTATTTGTACTTAATGGTATCCCTAAGAAAAGTCTTTCTAAATATTCATTATAACTTTTAATAAGTGATAACTGTTTATTTTCGTCAACTGAGAAAGCACTACCTGCTGTCGTTCCTTGCTTAATCTTGACACGTGAAAAATTCACATATCCAATATTTATATTTGATAAAAACATATCACTTTTCACACCGTAGGAACTTTTATTCGTGAATATCATTAGTTAACACCTCTAAAATTAAAGCTTCCATTAACAAACATTTTCTCAAGTTTATACCTAATCCATTTGTCAGTTGTTGCTCTGGTACTAGCATTTCGTTTATTATTATGTTTTTTTCTTTACTAATCGCTAATTGACTGCTTTTAGAAACATAACCAATTTCTTTTATACCATTTGTGTACGCCTTTTTTTTATATAAACAAATTGCATCCTCTATGTTTAAAAAAAAAGCTAATACCAGTTTATCATTTACTATTTCTCTAATCTTAGTTACATCAGTTTCATATAGAATCAAAAAATTATTTTTAAAATCAAAAGAATAACAACCAGTATTTACATTCCCTATTTTTTTTGTTATGGCTAGTATTGGCATACTAACTTTATATATAAAGGAAGCATAATTTTTTTGTAAATCACTAACTAACGTTTTTATAAAGACAGGTAACTCATCAAAAGAATATACCGCTAACCTAATATCCGAGTATTTCACATTATAAAGACCTAAAACATCGCTCAATTCATCTAAATTATTCTCTTCTACTTGTTTATTCACTACCCTTTGTTGATATTTTAACGTATCAATTAAATATGCTTCATCTAATAGTACATTCCTATATTCATTCCAATAATAATCACTCATAGCAATCACAATACCCCCAATGATAAGCAATATCTTTTGTAACTAAATGATTATTTAAATCAATAGATAAAACTTCATCTAAGTCACATTTCATTAAATCGCTATCCAAATTCCTCATTATGGTATAAACTATCGTAAAATAATCATCCTTTTGCAACGGGTATTCTATAGCAAAATTTTGTGATTTTGTATAAAGTAAATCTATAATTGTCTGAAAATTAGCTATATCAGAAGTTATTTCTCCTCTTAATTGGCTTTCTAGTTCAGAAAAAAAACATATTGGACATGGATTGTACCATTCCCTTTTATAGAAATTCGAAAAATAAATATGATGATTATAGCTAAAAATTATTTTAATGACTACATTCTTTTCCTTGGCTATATTTACAATATTTTCATATTCTTTAAAATTGAAAGCCTTTAAAAATACTATAAGCAATTTACCATCCATACTTTTAGACTCTAAGTGGGAAATACTACTCTGATGACTAATTGTAAATTTTTCGGAAAACACGTAATCGAATAATTCAGAAAATTCAGAATCATCGGTATATACCAAAACCTCATTAACCTTATTATTTTCTATATCTAGCTTTTTAATTAATTTATTTTCTTCTAAAAAGACCAGTACATTATTAATCATGTTGCTCCTAAAATAATTAGATAATAGAGATTCCTCAAAATTTATTACTTCATTTTTTTCTAAATCTTTTAACATTCTAACTAAATTTTTATTAGTAATAATTATCGAAGATAGTTTTGTTTGAAAGAATGTTTCTTTTTCACTAAGATCATGCCATATAAAAGGGTTTACTTTATACATTTTTTCACTCCTTTTTAATTGATTATGTAAAGAGGTAAGTGCGTCCACTTACCTTATGAAGTTTCTATTCTTCTAATCCTGTGGCACCCCCACAACAACAGCAGCAACAACAACAACAGCCACCGCCGCCGCCTCCACCACCGCCTCCACCTTTAGAGACAGTAATGTTCTCAACGACAGAACCATACCCAAACCCATATAATTCAGTCTCTTCATTAATTGCATTTGGGGTTTTTTGCGACACTAAAACTTCTTCAACATTCATTTTAATACACCTCCGTTATAATTTTATCAATATTGATGAAATTATTTTACCACTATCCAATCAATTTTCAAGCAAAAACTCATCTTATTCTAATTAAAAAACGTATTTTTATACTGAAAAATCTAAAAATCTTTGATTAGACAACAAAAACAAAAAAATTAATAACAAAACAACTATCATTAATTTTTCTATTTTTATATCAATGAAAATTCTAACAAAAATAATTTTTAAAATATTTATTTTATCACATTAAAATTATAATATACAATGCATATTCGCATATTTTCGGATTTTACCTCTTTAATAACAATTGTGAATACCTAGTTTTATGAATTGATACTTACTATAAGGAAAGCATATTGTTTAATAACAAAACATATTTAAGTATTTAAAAAGCAACAACCGCTAACACAAGAGCTAACAATCATTGCTTTTTGAACTTATTTACTGTACGAAAAAAGACATTAAAAACCAGTATTCTCAATACATTTCAGCAGAAACTACTACCTGAAATCATAATTTCTGTATACTTCACTCAATTAATTCCTCTCTGTTCCTGTATCTTCACAGGTCAATGTCTTTGCAAATTATACATCAAATAAGGGGCGTTTTTCTAGTGCTTAGTCGAAAAAAAATAGTTGATTCATAAGTTCATTGTCTTATGAATCAACTATTTGATAACTTTCTCTCTTGCTTATTGCGCATTCAGGATCCACATGAATCCGACAAAAACAAAGAACAAGCCATACATAATTGGCGAAACTTCTTTCCCACGTTTTGCCGCAATCATTGTAATTGGATAGAAGATAAAGCCTAAGGCAATCCCATCTGAAATGCTGTATGTCAATGGCATTCCTAACAAGATTAAGAAGGAAGGAATCGCAATTTCCATCTCGTTCCATTTAATTTTGCTTAAGGATTGTGCCATCAAAACACCAACAATAATCAACGCTGGTGCTGTAACTTGCGAAGTGACAACTGCTAACAAAGGAGAAAATAGCAAACTGAAAATAAATAAAATCCCGGTTGTAATAGCTGTGATTCCTGAACGACCACCCACAGCAATCCCCGCAGATGATTCGACATATGCGCCAACTGGCGATGTCCCTAATAGAGAACCAGCTAACATCGCTGTTGAATCAGCGGCTAAAGCTTTCCCCACACGCGGCATTTTATTGTCCTTCATAAAACCTGCTTGATTGGCTAAGCCCACCAACGTACCAGCCGTATCAAAGAATGTTACTAATAGGAACGTTAAAACCACGACCCACATTTGAATCGTATTGATATCTTTCACATGTCCTAACGCCACTAAAAATGTTGGTTCTAAACTTGGCGCGCTTGAAATAATCTTATCAGGCATTGGAATAACGCCTGTCGCTAAACCAACAATCGTTGAAATCGCCATCCCAATAAAAATACCACCCGGTACTCGACGAACTAACAAAATTGCAGTTACGACTAAGCCGACAATGGTAACCCACGTTGAACCAACATTCAAAGGTCCTAAGCCAACAAGTGTCGCATCATTAGCCACAATTAAGCCACCTTGGCTTAAACCAAGAAAAGCAATAAACAACCCGATCCCACCTGAAATGGCAAATTTCAAGTCTGCAGGAATTGCATCAATAATTAGCTCGCGTAATTTAAAAATTGTAATTAAAATAAATATCAATGAAGCCACAAAAACGCCTGCTAATGTCGTTTGCCAAGGAATCCCCATACCAACAGAGACTGAATAAGCAAAGAATGCATTAATTCCTAAAGCTGGTGCTGTCGCAATCGGATATTTCGCCAACACACCCATTAAAATACAACCTAAGGCACTCGCTAAAGCGGTGGCAGTAAAAACAGCGCCTTCGTCCATGCCAGAAGCACCAAGTACGGTTGGATTAACGAACAAAATATACGCCATTGAGATAAATGTGGTGAAACCAGCTAACATTTCTCGTTTCATATTCGTATTCAATTGTTCAAGTTCAAAATATGAACTTATCTTTTCTTTCATGTTCCGTCCTCCTAAAATCTAAACATCCTACAATGTTCGTAAAATATTCAATTTATTAATGAAACAACGTGTTTAATCATATAATAAACCAACAAATAAGTAAATATCAAATTCTAAATTCTGTAAAAAACGAACAATCACGATTCAAAAAAAGTATTCCTTTCTAGGAATACTTTTTAAATTAAATCGTTTGTGTGGTCGGGCGAACAACCATTTCACTGATTGACATACGATCTGGCGTGTCTATGGCAAAGACCACCGCTTGCGCAATGTCTTCCGCCTTTAAGCCCCAACTTAACTGTTCTAGATGTAACGTTTCAGCTACTACTCGATTAGAAATTGTTTGATAAAGTTCTGTTTGTACAGCACCTGGTGAAATAATCGTTGATTTAATGTTATTCTCTCTTTGTTCTTGTCGCAATCCTTCCATAATTGCTCGAACAGCAAACTTTGTTCCACAGTAGACAGCCGAATCTGGATAAACGACATGTCCTGCCACAGAATCAGTAGTAATAATCTGCCCTGATTTTTGTTCAACCATAATTGGAAGAACTGCCGCAATGCCATTTAAAACACCCATAATATTAATATCTAGCATTTGACGCCATTCTCCTTTTGGTGCTTCAATAAGAGGCGCCGTTGGCATAACTCCTGCATTGTTAAAAAGAACATCAATTCGTCCATATTTTTCCATTGTAAGCTTGATTACACGCTGAACTTCCTCTTCTTTCGTTACATCTGCTTGTTGCACGAGAATCGTTGCTTCAGGAAGTTCTTTTTTTATAGCAATTAAACGTTCTTGTCGACGTGCTGCAATGACTAACTTCGCTCCTTTTCTGGCAAGTAAACGGGCTGTTGCCTCACCGATTCCACTGGAAGCGCCCATGATAACAATAACTTTTTCTGATAATGATTTCATTATATTTCCTCCTTATCTTCCTGAATCCAACGAATAATTTTAGCTGGTGTTCCTGCAACAATAGCGTTAGCTGGCACATCTTTAGTTACAGTCGCATTAGCTGCTACGATAGCATTTTCACCAATCGTAATACCTGGTAAAACAGTAACACCCGCGCCTAACCACGCAAATTTTTTAATGGTAATTGGTGCTAGCAATACGCCTCGCCGTTTCATTGGCAGTTCCGGATGATTGACACTTAAGAGATTAACGCGCGGACCAATTAAAACATTGTCTTCAATTATAATGCCCCCTAAATCAACAAACATAGCTGCCCGATTAATAAAAATATTTTTACCAAAATGTATATTGCGTCCAAAATCTGTATAAAAAGGCAATAAAATCGTAACGGTTTCGTCAATTTTGTCTTGGATAATCGTGGCAAGAAGATTCCTTACTTCATTATGTGTATAGGCTTGTTGATTTAATTCTATTAAATAGCGACTATTTTCCTCTTGAATCTGATGAATAAGTTGAAATAGTGGTTCATCTTTATCAATGCTACCTGTTGCAATTAGTTCTTGGAGATTTTTTGTAAGCATTCCTAATCGCCTCCTTTTGCTAAATTTATCGTAATACGTGACAACTCCTCTGTCTAATACTTATAATAAATAGATAAGTATGCGTTTTAGTTATAGGAGGGAAAGTAATGGAATTACGAGTGATTCACTATTTCTTAGCAGTGGTCCAAGAAAAAACGATTAGTGGCGCAGCCAAACAATTGCATGTATCACAACCAACATTATCTAAGCAATTAAAAGAATTAGAGGAAGAATTAGGCGTGACATTATTTATACGAGGAAATCGACAAATACAATTAACACCTGAAGGAGAATATTTAGCTAAACAAGGGCAAGATATTTTAAGCTTAGCGAATAAAACAGTCACCAACTTGTCGCAAAATGAATTCATTAATGGCGAAATCACGATTGGTGGCGGCGAAACAAAAGCTATGTCTTTTTTAGCGAATGCACTACAACAAATAACAAGCCAGCACTCAGCTGATATTCACCTTCATTTATACAGTGGGAATGCAGATGATGTAATAGAACGGCTAGACAAAGGATTATTAGATTTTGGTTTAATTATTGAGCCTGCACCTAAACAAAAATATAGCTATTTAACATTACCAGTTGTAGATACATGGGGCTTAATTACTGTAAAGGACCATCCCTTAGCCACTAAAAATGTTATTACTGCAGCCGATTTAAAAGAAGAACCTTTATTTATTTCTCGACAAGCACAAGTTCCGAGCCAACTCTCTGATTGGCTCGAAGCAAGTCTAGATCAGTTCCGAATCGTTGGGACCTACAACTTACTTTACAACGCTTCACTGATGGTAGAAGCTGGGCTAGGTAGCGCCCTAAGCATTGATGGTATTCTAGAAACAAAGCAAACAAATTTACGTTTTATCCCGCTATATCCTGCTTTAACAGCCAAAATTAGTTTAATTTGGCGCAAAAATACGGTTCTTTCCACAGCTGCTGCATTATTTTTAGAACAAATAAAAAAAAGTATTCAACGCCCTGAATAATAGGTCGTTGAATACTTTTTTAAATCATCACTGTGATCGTAGCTGCTGCCAAAATCAAAACTAAGCCGATAATCGTTACGGTCATTTCCTTGGCTGTTTTCTTTTGACCTAAGAACCAAATACCTGTCAACGTTGCAAGCACAACTGATGTTTGGGATAGAATAAAGCCAGTTGCCAAGCCGTTCATATCTGGCTGCGCTGAAATTAAATAAGTTAACGCTGCAAAGGCGAAGAAAAAGCCTGAAAAAATTTGTTTGTAAGAAACAGCTTCTATAAATGGGGATGTTTCCCCACCCTTAATAGTGACAACTGCTGAGTAAATAACTGCCACAATTACCATGCCTATTGCTTGTGGTAAAAAGGCATGCATGCCATCAATTGCCGTCGCTTGTGGTGCTGCAGAGTACGCCCAATAGCCGATTTCACCAACGGCTAATAGAAGAACTGCTTTTTTCATAATTCCAGCACTCTCAGCGGACTCCGTTTCCGACCAGACCGTCATTTTGGCACCAATCATGATTAACACTAAGGCAAATGCGCCTAACAATTTGGCTGTCGCACCTGGCCAGTTTCCTAAGAAAAAGACACCCCAGAGAGAAGCACCTAAAAGTTGGAACGCGGTCGTTACTGGCATAGCACGTGATGACCCAATCATCGTGAAGCATTTAAATGTAATGATTTGCGCACAGGCCCAACCGACACCAGATAAAATTGAAAAGAATAAATCCATGCCCGCTGGAAAAGCCAAACCATTAATCATTGAAAAAATAGCGGCAAAAATTAATGTTCCTAAACTGGTACCGAGAATTTGATTCACTGGACGACCACCAATTTTGGAAGCGATTGTTGGGAAAAGCCCCCAACCTAGAAGCGGTCCTAAACCGATTAATAATGCAGTCGCATTCATCTCTATTTCCCCTCTCTCGTTTAAAAGACAACGTTACTTTCTAATAAAATATTTGCGTAAGGAGTCATTTCCCCCGTCCGAATAAATGCATGGCAGTTGTTTAATTCTTGTTTCATTTCTGTATGAGGAATAAAACTGATGGGAGTTTCTGGTAAACGAGTTTTAATTGCTGTCAACATGTCAGGATTTTCTGTTTTAATTTCTTCTGCTAAATAAATTCGTTGAACTGCCAATTCCTCAAGGACATTGTTTAAAACTTCCATAAAACTAGGGACGCCATTGGTAACTGCTAAATCAATTTTTTCTGTAGTCCGAGGCACTGGCATGCCTGCATCACCAATACTTAATTTATCAAAATGACCCATTTGTGCGATAACGCGGGAAATATCAGAATTAATAACTTTTGTTTTTTTCATGTCGCTCGCTCCTTTTTATTTGTCTGCCAATTCGTGTTGATAAGGAATCGAAGGTTGGGCTCCAAAACGTTGAACAGTCAACGAGGACGCCTTGTTTCCATAGCGAATAGCTTCTTCCAAATTGCTAAAATCTTTTTCTAATATACTACTTAATGCGCCAATAAAAGTATCGCCAGCAGCCGTTGTATCAACCGCTTTCACTTTAAAAGCAGGCACAATACCACTTCGTCCATTGACGTCATAAAAGGCGCCTTTACTACCTACTGTAATAATTACTGCTTCAATCCCTAATTGATGAAGTGCTTCTGCGGCTTTACGCATACTCGCTTCATCTGTGATTTTAATGCCTGTTAAAATTTCAGTTTCTGTTTCATTTGGTACAATCATATCTGTCACGTTTAGTAATTCTTCAGGAACTTGTTCTAACGCAGGTGCGGGATTTAAAATCGTTTTGACGCCTGCTTTTTTAGCAATTTTAAACGCTGCAATCGTACTATCAATCGCACTTTCAAATTGGGCAATCACAAAATCACTTTTTTCAATAATTTCTTGATGTTCCTGGACTTGTTTTGGCGTAAAGGCGTTATTGGCTCCTGCGTAAATCATAATGCTATTTTCACCAGCGTTATCTACCATAATAAAGGCTTGGCCAGTAGCTGTTTTTTCTAAAGTGGTGACCCCAGTTAAATTAATTTCATCTTGACTCATTAAATCAGTCATCATAGCTCCAGCGCCATCATTTCCCACAGCACCAATAAAATATGTTTCTGCGCCTGAACGTTTCGCTGCAACTGCTTGGTTTGCTCCTTTACCACCACCTGCTGTAAAATGTTCAATGGCGTGAATTGTTTCGCCTGGTTTTGGCATTTCTTTGACTCTTAATGTTGTGTCTAAATTGATACTTCCGATAATTGTAACCGCGTTCATTTTCATCCACCTCAATAAAATTTATTTTTTCATTCTAATTAAAACGTTTTAGTAAAACGTTTTAATTCCACAACAAAAATATAGCACACCTTGAAAGCTATTTCAAGGGTGCTGTCGAAAATCGTTCAATCAGTTGGACAGGCAAGGTTTGCTCCTCCCAATCTTTTGCAGGCTGATGGATTCTTTCCAATAATAAAGTCGCCGTAGTTTGCCCCAATTGAAAAACAGGTTGAGCAATTGTTGTTAGCGGCGGCGAAACATACTCGCACATATCAACATTGTCATAACCAATAATACTATAATCCTCAGGAATTTTTTTGCCCGCTTCTGCTAATCCTCGATATAAACCAAAAGCAATTTCATCATTGATAGCAAAAATTCCGGTGCTCTCTGTTTTTAAAATTTCGGGGACAGCTTGGTAGCCGCCGGTTTTTGATAATTCTGTTTCGATCAACTGGACCTTTTCCGTATAAACAGAACAAAAACCTTTTAACCGTTGCTGAATATTGACTGGCGCATGTGGTGGCATTACCACGACGACCTGTTTATGTCGTTGCTCTTGTAAATGTTTTGCTGCTAGTTGCCCACCTCTATAATCGTCTGTCAAAACAGCATCGCTAAAGCCTTCTGCTTTTTTTTGGTCAAGTACAATAAACGGAATCTTTTTCGCACGTAGCGTTTCATTAATCGTTTGATTGGAAATTTCAGAACTTGCAATCACAAAGCCATCGACACTACGACGAATCAACTCTGTTAAATATTCATGTTCTCTTGTAACGTCTTGGTCCGCATTGCATAACATCAGTATAAAATTTTCTTTGTATAAAACACTTTCAATTCCTCGAATCAATTGCGCGAAAAATGGATTAGTAATATCAGGTACGATTACGCCAATCGTCTTACTTTTTTTCATCACCATACGTTGCGCAAAATAGTCGGGCTGATAGTTTAATCGCTCTTTTGCAGCCAATACTTTTTCGACCGTTTTCCCACTAAACCGTGCCCCATTCCCGTTTAAAATTTGTGAAACGGTAGTAATGGAGACACCTGAGTCATTGGCAACATCTTTAATTGTAACCTTTTTATTTGTCATCCTACTTCTCTCCTTGCCGTGAACGCGCCCATTCACCGGACCTCTTAATCTCATTTAATTTACTACAATCATTTACTTTACGCAACCACAAATAAATACGTACATTCGTTTAAACCGTCCTTTCATCCCTTCAACAAATTTCGTTGTTCTACTTTTAAAATGTTATACTGTAGAAAAAATGATTTACTTTTTGCTGAATGGAGGGCCTTAATTGAAAAAGAAATCGATTGGTTTGTTGTTAGCTAGCGCATATTTGTTTCACACACGTTCTCGTCAAAAATCCTTAAAAGCCTGTCTTTTTGAAGATTCTTTACGTCTTTCCCAAATTGCTCGCCTTGAACGAAATCCGAAAGTCACCAAGGCTTTTTATCATTGGCAACGATCATTAAATGAACAAGTAACTTTGCCAAAACATTTACGTCATCTTTTTCCTCTTCAAGAAATGACTCAATTTCCTACGATGTATCGCATGTCAAACTCCGTTATTGCACCTACCAAGAAAGCTGTACTGTACCTGCATGGTGGGGGCTTTACATTGAATCTCGCCTATAGCCAATTAGACTTTAGTTATAAACTAATTGAAGATCTCTCTTTTGCAACAGATTATTTTATCCCTGTATATCCATTAGCACCAAATAAGTCTTTTGCTGATATTTATAATCATTGCTATGCTGCTTATCAAGAAATTTTACAGCATTATGATCCCGAAGATGTTATTTTATTAGGTGATTCTGCTGGTGGCACATTGGTTTTAAACGTATTGCAGAATTTAGCCACCGATTTCCCTGAACGCTTACCCAAAGCTGCTGTTTTAATTTCTCCTTGGTTAGATGGACATTTAGACATTCCCGTTGCCAAAAGTTATCAAAAAAAGGACAAAATGATTGGCATGAACTATTTACAATTAATTGCCCACGAGATTGACGACACAGCTAATCACTCCACGCTTTCTTTAAATTGCTTGTCCTTTGATTATCAAAAATTTCCGCCACTTTTTTTCGTGGGCGGCACACATGAAGTTTTTTGCCCTTCCTATCACCAATTTTTAAAACAATTAGGGCCACGACCACAAGATACTTGCCGATTGGTGCCTGGCATGCAACACGTTTTCGCAATGAAACAATACTTGCCAGAAGGACGACAAGCGCGGAAACAAATTGCACAATTTATCCAAGAACAATGGTAAAAGGCAAGTGGGACAGAAGTCAAAACGACTTCTGTCCCACTTGCCTTTTTAGAACAAAACACTTAGTTTTCTTCGGCGACTTTTTTCTCCCGCATAGTCAAAACAGCGCTAGCCAAAAGAACAACCACTACAAAAGCAATGATTCCTCCTACTAAAAGACTCGGACCTGCCTCACCTAATTTGCCTAAAAATAGGCCTGGGATTAAATAATCTGTATCCGCAAACGTTGAGGATGCTAACTGTAAATCACCCAAGACTGGTAAAATGAATAACGGTAACCAACTAATTAATAAGCCATTAAACGCAGCCCCTAAAATCGCTCCCCGACGTCCCCCTGTGGAATTTCCAAAAACACCTGCCGCGGCACCACAGAAAAAGTGCCCAACAACGCCTGGTATAATCACAGTGGTATTCAGACCAACCATCGCTAACATTGAAATAGTTCCCACAATAAAGCTCACAAAGAACCCAATCAAGACAGCATTTGGCGCATAAGGAAAGATAATGGGAACATCAAGTGCTGGTTTAGAATTAGGCACTAATTTTTTAGCAATTCCTTGGAAAGCTGGCACAATTTCTCCTAAAACCATCCGCACACCCTGTAAAACCACAACGAAACCAGCCGTAAAGGTTCCTGCTTGAATTAATGAAAAGATAATCGCATTTTCGCCATTGCTTAACTCATGCTCGACATAACCTGTCCCAGCCAGCAAAGCTAAAATCACATAGACAATCGACATCAAAATCATAATTGAGATGGTTGAGTCTCTTAAAAAACCAAAACTTTTAGGAATTTTAATATCTTCCGTTGACTTTTCTTTATTCCCAAAGACTTTTCCAATAAAGCCACTTGCCGCATAACCAATATTCCCTGTATGCCCCATTGCTACTTTATCATTTCCAGTAATTTGTTTCATAAAGGGCTGACAAAGAGCAGGTGTCACTGTTAATAAAGTTCCTTCAAATAAACCACCTAAAAGAATCATTGGCAAATTAACGCTAAAACCGGCCCCCACTAAAATAACGGCTGTCAAACACGAAACGTACATCATCGCTTGACCCGTCAAAAAGATATATTTAAAACGTGTAAAACGCGCCAACAGAATATTAACAACCATGCCCACCAACATAATCAGAGCAGTTGGTGTCCCATATTGTTGCAAGGCAATCGCTACAACTGCTTCATTACTAGGCACCACGCCTTGTGTATTTAACGCGGTTTGGAACATCTCCGCAAAGGGCGTTAATGAGTTCGCCAATAGCCCTGCGCCACCAATTAAAACTAAGAAGCCGACGAATGTTTTCAACGTTCCTTGAACAACATCAGAAAATTTCTTTTTCTGTAAAACTAATCCCAACAAAGCAATTAATGAAACCAGAATCGCTGGCTGGCTAACAATTGAAACAAATAAATTCAATAAAGTTTCCATGTTTTTCCTCCTTCTTATTGATGTGCAATGCCATTGTCATCTAAAACTTTCAAGACTTTCTCCTTCGTTTCATCGTAATCAATAATCGCATTTAAAGGAATGATTTTTTCATCAGGAATTGACCCTAAAGCATCTTGCAATGTTTTTTCGACAAAGAAGTAATCAGCCATATCACCACTGGCACTCCCGACATCTGTGTGATCAATTTGAAAATTATCTGTATCAACACCGACTTCTTCTAAAATTTGTTGGATATTCATTTGCACCATAAAACTTGTTCCTAAACCACTTTGACAAACTGTAAAAATCTTCATCTTATTTCTCTCCTTCTTGGATAATTGATAGTATTTCTGGGACGGTTTCAGCCGCCACTAAGCGATGTAATGATTCTTTTTTTGATAGAATTTTTGTCAGACTAGATAAGGCCCGTAAATGTGTTTCGTTATCTGAAGCAGCTAAACAAATAAAAAGGTGAATTTCATGCTTAGGATCTTCTAATAAATCGACACTTTTTTGGATTTTTAGTAATGACATGCCTAACTGATTAACGCCATCTTCTGGCCGCGCATGAGGCAATGCTACGTCTGGACAGATATGGATAAATGGCCCAAACGATTCGACTTTTTGAATCATCGCATCAATGTACTTTTCCGTAATACTGCCATTTTTTAATAACGGCTTGGCAGCTTCTGTAATTCCCGCTCGCCAGTCTGCAACTTCAGGCAGGACTTGGACTGTTTCTGTTGTTAATAATTCCGATAACATTGGACGCAGATCCTCCTCTTTTTCTAAAATTTTGTTCATTTTACGATGCAAGACACGATATAACTGCGCTTCTGTGACTCCTTTTTTTAAGGAAATGTAAGGTTTTAACGCATCTAAAATATCTTTAACATCTGGCATGGAAATACCTGGCAATAGCCAATCTGATTGAACTTGGTGCATCAATTGATTTTTCTCCAAAGAGCTCATAATGGGCTTGGTAAGATAAACCTTTTTGGCTGTTTCAATAGGGACCGTTGAGAAAATGATGTCATAGCTTTTTTCAGATACATTCTCTATTTCCCTCACCGCATTCGTTTCTTTAAATTCAATCATTGGAAATAGCCGACGCAATTCCGATTGCAAAATCAACGAAGAACTGATGCCACTGGGACAAACAATTAGCGCTTTTAGCTTTTCTTGCCGCTGTTCATTTTTTTGGCCGAAAATTTCTCCACCAAATAATATGGTAAAAAAACCGATTTCCTCTGACGGGATTGACCGTTTCGTTAATTTTTCTAAAGGAGCTAACGCTTGTTCACAAAGATGATAAAGCGACCGATACGATTGTCGAATATCCTTGATTAAAACATTCGGCAAGTAAAAGCCATAGTTAATCCGAAAATAGGCAGGAACCAGATGATAATACACATTCATGAGCAATTCACGAGGCTGCTCAAATTGAACGACGGCCAATAATTCCATTTTCCGAATAATTTCACCAGAAATATCTAATAAAAACTCTAACTTCGTATCTCGCAATTCTCCTTGCAAGGCTGTCATTAAACAAATCGTGAAAAAAAGACTCTCAGTTTCTACATTCGCCACTGGCCCAACTAAATCACTTAAAATACGACGACTGACGGGATAAGCGCGTAAGGACTGAATTAACTGGTTCTCAGGCCAGACGACTGTTCCATATTTGCCTAATCTTTTTTGAGAAAAAGCAAGAAAGTAACTAATTTCATCCAATCTGCTGGGTACCAGTTGAAGCTGTGCTTCCTGGACGGCTAATTGAATGCCGTCACGTATTTTTGCGTATTGGCTCATTTGATGCTGACTGAGCCAGCAAAATAAAGCGAAGGTGCCCGACTTTTGTTGTAAGAGGCGGGCAAGCCAATTTTTCCCGAAACGACGAATCCGAAATTCATCTCCTTCTAGGTAAAACCCTCGTTTTCGTTCGTAGGATAAAGCAATGTTTTCAGTTGCTAGTTGGTGTCGTACTTTTTTGATGTCCGCTAAAATAGTGCCTTTCGAAACGTCTAAAAAATTTTGATAATGATACACCGATAGTTCTTCGATTTCTGAATAAGTGAGCAAAAAAATAAGTGCTTGTCTTTCTGTTTCGCTATAGATCACTTGACGTTGTTGAAAAAGTTGTTTTCCCCATTCATTTGCGGAAAGGTTTGGAATGCTGACGGTATTCTGTTGAACTTCTCCGCCTATTGTCGAAAGTTGTGTCACTAATTCTCGTTGCGAAAGATCGGTTATTTGTTGAGCCAAAGAGAGCGCAATTTTTTGCCCTGCATACTCGTCAAGGAGATAACTTATTTTATAATTCACAGCTGTGTCCTCCTCCTGTAATCATCATATAATGATAGCGCTTTATTTTCTATCTAAGTTGGGTACAAATGTCTACTGTACTTTTTTGATAAATTGTACCGTTCTTTATTTTAAAGTTAACAAAAACCCGTTGCAAGTTTCTTAAAAACTTACAACGGGTTTTCTTTATGTTAATTGTGTTTGTAATGCGATATTCAGCAAAATAGCCACCGCCACCCAGCCACCACACATCACCAGAAGCAGCCAACTAAACATTGATTGTTTTACTAAAGACTGCTTAGGCTTTGCCAGATGTACAAAATTCATGCTATTTACTAAGAACAGTAAAAATAAAGCAAAACAAAGGACGGCCAAGCCAGCACAAATCCAAATCCACATCGTAATCTCCATCTATATTCCTCCTTCTACATTAACTCTATTTATAAAAACAGCACATTATTTTTCCTTTTTCCTTTTTTTATTCAAATAATAGAAACTTGTTAGTACTACGAGTAAACATGCAATACCAAGGCTGTAAAGCCACGTGCTATTTCGTTCACCTGTCCTTGGTAATGACGTCTGTGCATTAGTCGGATTCGTTTTAGCAGTGGTTTTTCTGCTCACTTTGTCTTGTTGTTGTGACGTTTTTTTATCTTTATCAGTGACTGGTTGCTCTATTGGCTTAATGACACCTTCCGTTTTTAGTGGCTCTTTCCCTCCATAGAACGTTACACCGATATTCGTTTGCCCTACTTCTTCTGCAAAACTCTCAGAAGAAACAATTAGACTCGCAATGCCAACGGTTAAAAGTATTCCCAACGTCACCAGAAGTGACCCTTTACTTTTCATTGTCATCATAGCGTGCTCCTTGTCTATTTTTCAAGGCTGCCTGTTTTTCTTGTTGTAAATAGGCTTGTTGTTTCAGTGTTGCTTTCTGTTGCGTAAAACGCCAAATAGCTAGAATTAGACTCACAATTGTTGCAGCTAACAAGCCATAAAAAGCTTGATTCCACCAAGTCGGTAGGACCAATTTCACTACTGCTTCTTTATTTAATTTTTTGGCTTCTTGACTACTGATGGTAAATTCTTGCTTAAACGGCCACACTTGTTGTTCATCTTCTTTCAAGACCGCTTTTCCTTCAAAAATATAGGTTCCTGGACGAACATCTTCTTTCCCGAAATCTAAATGGAAGTTCATCGTCGAATTTGGCGCAAAACGAACACTTGGTAAAATCCGTTTGGCATATTCTTTCGTTTCGCCTTTTTTCGTTACTTTTCCTTCTAAACGCACTTCAGGAAAAATAGCGGATGTCGGATTCTGAATAACCGCTTGGACCGATTTATTTCCTAAAGCAATGGTCGGAACTAATTTAACTAATTGAAGAGTCTCTGCTAGATACATCGGTGTATCTTCTGACATTCGTAAAGCAATTGCTACATTAAATCCATATCGACTGGTTAAACCCGTTGATTTTCCTTTTTCTTCCTTTTCATCTTCTGCAAGCGAAGCATAAACACCACCCAAAACTAATCCTTGGAAACCATTCGCTGGAATTTCGACAGTCATTTTGGCTGTTACGGTTTTCTTAGCGGGAACTTTTACATGTTCCTCAGGTAATTTAATTAATGTTGTCAAGGGTACTTTTAAACTTGAATCTGGTTTTTTCTCGAAATCATTGTACACAATTAAACCATTGTCATTCGTCACAGCATTCGCCAAATTTAAATCAATCGTCAATTCTTCATCTGTTTTATTAATTAAAGATAATTCGACTTCTTGTTTCTGTCCTGGTTTTACAATGAGATCGTAGTAGGATTGCGTATTTTTCGCTTGATTCTCAGGAATATTGGGTTTAACTGTAAATTTTGTATTCATGTTGTCATCCGCTTCTTCTGCTTGTACAGCAGAAGGGATGCTTAATGCCATCACACAAATAAAAACTGTGACGATTAGCCAGCGCATTGTCTTCATTATTTGTTCCTCCTATGTATCGAAAAGGAGCCGTGCACCACTGCGCAGCTCCTTTTCTAGTAATGCAGTATTCTCGTTAGTAACTTTTTATGGCGCAGCCACTAATGTCCAAGTTACGTTACCTGTATACGCACCATTTGTAATTTGTGAACTAGGTGTTGTAATGTTTAATTTTACATTTGATAATTCAGAATCCCATGTACCTTGACCTTTACCAACTGCTGCTGTAGCAATTGATACAGCTGCTCCACCTACTGGAATAGTTGTTCCAGCAAATTCAGGACTTCCTGGATCTGCTGCAAAGGCAGCTACATCACGTGAGTATGTTTTTGCTGTTTCATCGTATTTCGCTACTGCTCCTGTTTGTGCAAAGGTAATTGAGCCTTCTAAAGTAGCAGTGCCATTTTTCATTTCAGCAACGCCGGCAGTAACTGACCAACCCGCTTGTGTTCCACGAACATCCCCAACGGCATAACGTTTTGTTTGGGTACCTGTCGCATCTAACGAAATCGCTGATAAATCAGAACTAACTTCTGTCGAAGCAAATTTGAATTCTGTTGGAACATATAACAAATCAAAATTTGTATTCGAGCCTGGTTCTGGTTCTTGTGTGCTTCCGTCATCTCCATCACCCGTACCGCCTGGTAATGAACCACTTGTCATCTCTACGTTTGCTGGTGTTGTACCAGTCGTTGTTGCATGTGCTGCTGCAGGAGCGATGCTTGCCCCTAAAATTGCCGTTCCTGCAAATAAAGTTACCAATGTTTTTTTCTTCATTTTACTCTCTCCTTTATATCTTGGTTAATTAATGAATAAAAAAGTGAAAAACTTTTCTATCTCAGTAGAACGTAAACTAAGTATAGCGAAAAAAAGACTGCTTGTGATTTCAAATTTTAAACACCTCATGCAAAAAAAATGAATTTACTATAACAGCAAGGTTCCAACGACTTTTTGTGTCTTTGAAAACGTAATTTTCAAAAAAGATATTGTTTTTTTTCATATATAAAGTGGTAATTTTATAAAAAAACAGCGAGAAAACGTCAAAACATTAGTAACAAACACTAACATTTTGACGTTTTCTCGCATTTATTAAATCAAAATTTCCTCAATATTTTAAAAAAAAAATAGTGAAAACTAAAATTATATCGTTTTCATAGACAAAACGTACATTTTTTCTTACGAAAATTGATAATCACTCGCTGACTATTCTCTAATCAAAGCTTGCGTTGTACAGCGGAAGGAACCACCTAACATTCTAGAAACATGGTAATCAATTGCCTCAACTTTGATACCTTTTGCTTCTATTTGAGGAATTAAAGTTGTAAACGATTGGTCCGTTATATACGTTTCTTCGTTAAGCGGTAGACCATTTGTCACTAAATACGCTGCTTCTTGCAAAGTAACGTGAATTTTTTCCCAGTTTGCTAATTGCGCAGGAAGTCCATCCAAAAAGGCCTCTTCACAAACAATCATCAAGCCTTCTCTCAACAAGCTCAACGCACAATCTAAGTGGAGAATATGCGGATGTAACCGAACCGGCACCACTTCATAACCAAAATGACCAATCATATTGGCTAACCACTGAATTCCTGCTAGGTTACTTGCCAAGCCAGAGTAGCCCACAAAAATTGTTTTTCCTAGAACTAAAACATCGCCGCCTTCAATAAAGGGACCTGCTTCACTTAAAGCCCCTTCAGAAATGTCAGGTTGTGGCGCAGCAAAATAATAGCCTTCTGCTTCTTGTGTCCACTGCTGAATAATCGGACGAATTGGTAAAATTTCTTGTCGACGGTGTTGAAATCTTAAGTTTCCTTCTATTAAGAGATTGCCAATTGTAAAAAAAGGGTCTCGTGAAAAGAAGTTACTATATCCTACGCCCAATTCCTTGCCATGTTCTTTTTCATAGGTTGTCAATAAACGTGGACGAAATACTTCTACGCCATAAGATTCTAATACTCCTTGCATGACTTCTTTTTCTTTTTCCCAACGCACTTGTTGTTCTGGTGCAAAGTCTGCTAAATCACGCCCTTCATTATTCTGTGTTAAACGGGCATTTTCCTCTGTTAAAAAAGTCGTATCCGCTTCATCAAATTTATCTGGTAAACAAAATTGCGATTGTGCTAAAACAACTGAACGCAACGGTGCAAATTCACTTTCAACATGCATTTTTTTCATTATTTGACCTCACTTTTATCTGGTTACCTTCATTATAACAGAGATAAAATTTTTATGCCTTCAATGAAGAAAAAGCAGAACTTCTATACGTTCTGATTTTTCTTCATTTTGTTATTTACCAATACCTTTATCTTTAATCTCAGCTTTTTGCCCGGTGCCATCTACTAAGCCAAAAATAATCTTCGCTTGGTCTGTATTATCAATTTGTCCTGAAAAAGCTTCTGCTTGTGGGCCATAAGCATAGACATTTACATCTTCTCCTGTGTGTCCGCCAGTAGTCCAACCAGTATTCGAACGTTCATCAAAAATCTTTCTTAATGCCTGAGCGATTTTTTCAACATCTTTTGACTCCGACGCTGTTTTCACTGCTTTCAATTCAGCCTCACTTAATTGAAAATCAATGTACTCAGTCACTGTTTTTTCCACATTACCATTTTTAATAATTTCTTCTGCCATGAAATCAGGCGTGCGTTTTGCCGCATGTAAAGGCTCCGTCAACCAGTTGTATTGATCCCCTTTGCCTAAAGACAAGCCCCCTGTTGAATGATCTGCAGTTGTAACCACCAATGTTTCACCATCTTTTTTGGCAAAATCGATGGCCTTTTCAAACGCCGCTTCGAAGTCTTGCATTTCGCTCATCGCGCCAACAATATCATTGCTATGCCCGGCCCAATCAATTTGACTACCTTCAACCATTAAAAAGAAACCTTTTTCATTTTTATCTAACCGTTGAAGAGCCGCTTCTGTCATATCAGCTAATGAAGGGACTTCTTCCGTTCGGTCAATCATTTTAGGTAGCCCGCCTGGTGCAAACAAGCCTAAAATTTTGTCGTCTTGGTTCTCATTTAACGACTTTTTGTCTGTGACATGACCATAACCCGCTTGGGAAAATTCTTTGACTAAATCACGATCTTTCCGCGCAAATAATTCGGAGCCGCCGCCAAGTAACACATCGACTTTGTGTTGTCCGTCGATTTGATCATCAAAATAGTCATCGGCGATTTCTGCCATATTTTTGCGTGAAACATTATGTGCGCCATATGCAGCAGGGGTTGCATGTGTTATTTCAGATGTTGCTACAAGCCCCGTTGATTTCCCCACTTTTTTCGCACGTTCCAGCACTGTTTCTGTTTTGGACTTGTCATTATCGAGCGCAATAGCATTATTGTAGGTTTTCACTCCAGCAGCCATCGCTGTCGCTGCGGACGCTGAATCGGTGACATTCTCTTCTTCATCTTCTGGATAAGTGGCTTGTTGCCCAACTAAATAGGTATCAAAAGCTGTTTGGGGAACACGCTTGTCTGAGTGATTGGCTTTGAAATAGCGATAGCCCGTTGTATACGGATTCCCCATGCCATCTCCAATCATAAAAATAACATTTTTTACTGGTGCTTTTTCGGATTCAGTTGCCTTCGCTTCAGCAACCTCTGTTTGTTTTTCGCCGCTTTTTTGTTCAGATAAATTTGTACAACCCGCTAATGTTGTGAATGTTAATAAGGTAACCCCTAGCAAAGCTCTTTTCTTCATTTCCTTGTTTCCTCCTTCATATCTACCCATACATTGACTATAACAAGTCTTAGTTGATTTCTGATAAATAACAAGTAAACAAAGTGTTAAGTTGTTGTGTTGCTTCTGTTAAGTACCTTATTTGTCGCGTCTTGCTGCTCTTTTTTCGGCCTCTTTGCGTAATTGTTTCTGCGCTTTTTTTGAGCCGCGTTCAATATCTTTGAGTTTCTTTCGTTCATGGAAATCTGTAAATAAACTTTCTAAATCCTAGTCTTGCGGATATAGATCTTGTGCTTTCGCTTGTAATTTCAACCGTCTTCGTGGTACATTTTCAATTTTATCATTCACAAATACTTGGATTTCTTGTTCACCCTCATCTGTAAAAACCAACCCAATTTGTTGTGTTTCTGTCAATAGGACACGATCACCTTTTTGATAACGGTCTGTTTCTTCTACAAACGTGGCAAAGGTCGTTTCTTTTGCTTTCAGGGGTTTAAATAGACTTCGATTAGTAGGGTATTCTTTCCGCTGAATATAATGAGCCGCCTTTTCAATGAGCTGTGGCTCCATCTTCATTTTACGTGCAATCCAAAGCGCCTGACTATCGCCAACTTCACCAATTTTCAATTGATATTTGGGCGTTAATGTTTCACGATCGAAGGCCATTGCGGCGGGCACAAAATCGTCATGCTCTTGGGCAAAACGTTTAATTTCACCATAATGGGTCGTTGCAACTACCAAGGCCCCCTTTTGATACATCGTTTCCATGATAGCAATCGCTAAGCCAGCTCCTTCGTTCGGCTCGGTACCACTGCCAATTTCATCTAATAAAACAAGCGTGTGTCGCTTAACATTACGCAACATTTCCGCAATATTTTTCATGTGCCCAGAAAAAGTGCTTAACGCATTTTCTAGATTTTGCTGATCACCAATATCGACAAAAATTTCATCTAATACTGGAATCTCTGTGCCCGCTTGTGCTGGAATTTGCAACCCAAATTGTGTCATGACAGTCAATAAGCCAACTGTTTTCAAGACAACCGTTTTACCACCAGCATTGGCACCTGTAATGACAAGTCCTCGATACTCTGCTCCTAAAGAAAACGTCAATGGTACTGCGTGTTCTAATAAAAGTGGATGTTTTCCTTGAACAATGTGCAAGCGTTCTTCTTTGTTTACTTTTGGCGTGATCCCACCAATTTCGCGACTATACTTTCCTCGTGCAAAAATAATATCTAAGGTGGTCATTGTATCGACGGCTTGATCGACAAGTCGTTCTTGCTCATTAATTAACCCAGTTAGTTCCGCCAAAATTTGATATTCTTCCGCTGTTTCTTCCGCTTTTAAGAGTGTCAATTGTTCATTTAATTTACTAATTGCTACAGGTTCAATAAAGACCGTTTGTCCTTTATTGGATTGCTCAATGATTGTGCCTGAAACCTTATTTTTATAGCTAGCTTTGATTGGTACCGTGTAATGTTCCCCTTTTTTCACCATCATATTTTCTTGAATATACAGTTGATTATTTTTATTACGTAAAAATTTGGTGACTTTTGTTTCAATTTCTTGTTGGCATTCATTGATTTGACGCCGGATTTTCCGAAGTTGTCGAGAAGCATCGGTGGCAACTTTTTGATTATGGATTTTCGTATAAATTTGTTCTTCAATTGCTCTGAAATCAGCTAAGTGCTGACTGTAACTAAATAGGCGTGGTGTTTGGTATTGATTTTTTTCAAAAAACTTCTGGATTCGCTGACTACTTCTTAAAAAGTCAGCGACCTCAATCAATTCGTTTGGTGTAAGGATTAAGCCTTTTTTCACTTGTTGAAGCAAGCGGGTAATTTGGCTCAAGCCCATGAAAGGGACGTGTTGTCCGCTATCAATAATTAAGCGGGCCTCGGTTGTTTCCGTTAAGCGGGACTGCACTGTTTCTAAACGTGTTGCAGGGACCATTTTCGCCAACCGTTCTTTACTATACTCGCCAATCGCACGTGTTTGAACTTCTTTAAGAATTGTTGTAAATTGTAATTTTTGAATGGTTTCATGATTCATTTGTTTTTTCTTCCTTTCTATCACGAAAAGAATACCTGGCGCCTTTAAATAAAAACCAGTTTCTATAGAAAAAAGAGGACAGCGTTCTACCGCTGTCCTCTTTATCATTGGATAAAGGTTACTAAAGAAACCTCTTTTAAAGGAGGTATTTAGTAAATGAGATGACTGACAGGTATCACTTTCTAAGCACACCAAATAAACCTTGCTTGGTTCACTGGTTATTCAACTTATCAATTAGATACCTACGACACTCACCAAAATACCCCACATTCATTTGTTGGTTTTTATTTATTCTCCACTTGAGAGTAGCAAATCTGGTGGAGAAAGTCAACTAAAGATTGGCCCTTTACTTATTCAATGTCTTTTTCATCATGGTTAGTAACGTTTTCACGTCTTCTGTTCTAGTGTCCCCTGTTTCTTGATCGATAATTGAGCTGTA
>OIFA01000089.1_pt1 | contig 49098 bp, 42 predicted proteins | sample 1581991 | NCBI WGS metagenome assembly OIFA01 (sample SAMN07501060, study PRJEB24779) | human gut metagenome | isolation source: stool | host: human infant | place: USA: Pittsburgh, PA
TCCGTCTATATCAGATGGGCGTCTAAGTTACCAATTCTCGTCTGATGGCTACATACGGCGGTCAGTTTACGCTTACCCTTTCCGGGAAGACGGTGAACAACGATACCCTGACCATCCGTGAAGGCGATGCACTCCTGCAGGGAGGCGCTCTTACCGGTAACGGCAGCGTGGAAAAATCAGGAAGTGGCACACTCACTGTCAGCAACACCACACTCACCCAGAAAGCCGTCAACCTGAATGAAGGCACGCTGACGCTGAACGACAGTACCGTCACCACGGATGTCATTGCTCAGCGCGGTACAGCCCTGAAGCTGACCGGCAGCACAGTGCTGAACGGTGCCATTGACCCCACGAATGTCACCCTGACATCCGGTGCCACCTGGAATATCCCCGATAACGCCACGGTTCAGTCGGTGGTGGATGACCTCAGCCATGCCGGACAGATTCATTTCACCTCCGCCCGCACAGGGAAGTTCGTTCCGACAACTCTGCAGGTGAAAAACCTGAACGGGCAGAATGGCACCATCAGCCTGCGTGTACGCCCGGATATGGCGCAGAACAATGCTGACAGACTGGTCATTGACGGTGGCAGGGCAACCGGAAAAACCATCCTGAATCTGGTGAACGCCGGCAACAGTGGTACGGGGCTGGCGACCACCGGTAAGGGTATTCAGGTGGTTGAGGCCATTAACGGTGCCACCACGGAGGAAGGGGCTTTTGTCCAGGGGAATATGTTGCAGGCCGGGGCCTTTAACTACACCCTCAACCGGGACAGTGATGAGAGCTGGTATCTGCGCAGTGAAAATGCTTATCGTGCTGAAGTCCCCCTGTATGCCTCCATGCTGACACAGGCAATGGACTATGACCGGATTCTGGCAGGCTCCCGCAGCCATCAGACCGGTGTAAACGGTGAAAATAACAGCGTCCGTCTCAGCATTCAGGGCGGCCATCTCGGTCACGATAACAACGGCGGTATTGTCCGTGGTGCCACGCCGGAAAGCAGCGGCAGCTATGGCTTCGTCCGTCTGGAGGGTGACCTGCTCAGAACAGAGGTTGCCGGTATGTCACTGACGACAGGAGTGTATGGTGCTGCAGGCCATTCTTCCGTTGATGTTAAGGATGATGACGGCTCCCGTGCCGGCACGGTCCGGGATGATGCCGGCAGCCTGGGCGGATACCTGAATCTGGTACACACGTCCTCCGGCCTGTGGGCTGACATTGTGGCACAGGGAACCCGCCACAGCATGAAAGCGTCATCGGACAATAACGACTTCCGCGCCCGGGGCCGGGGCTGGCAGGGCTCACTGGAAACCGGTCTGCCATTCAGTATCACTGACAACCTGATGCTGGAGCCACAACTGCAGTATACCTGGCAGGGACTTTCCCTGGATGACGGCCAGGATAACGCCGGTTATGTGAAGTTCGGGCATGGCAGTGCACAACATGTGCGTGCCGGTTTCCGTCTGGGCAGCCACAACGATATGACCTTTGGTGAAGGCACCTCATCCCGTGACACCCTGCGCGACAGTACAAAACACGGTGTGAGTGAACTGCCTGTGAACTGGTGGGTACAGCCTTCTGTTATCCGCACCTTCAGCTCCCGGGGAGACATGAGCATGGGTACAGCCGCAGCCGGCAGTAACATGACGTTCTCACCGTCCCGGAATGGCACGTCACTGGACCTGCAGGCCGGACTGGAAGCCCGTGTCCGGGAAAATATCACCCTGGGCGTTCAGGCCGGTTATGCCCACAGTGTCAGCGGCAACAGCGCTGAAGGCTATAACGGTCAGGCCACGCTGAATGTGACCTTCTGACAGAACCATCGCCTCTTTGTGGTCCCGATCATCATGATCGGGACCCGGACCGGCGCAACGGATATTCAACGCCACATTCGCTGGCATTAACAGTGCGGCATTCGACGGACAGAACGGACAGTATCGTTACATGGGAAATCATGGTCCCATGCAACTGGAAGTCCCCCGTGATCAGTATGCCGGCGCTGTGGAAACCATGAAGAATAAGATCCGCGAAGGTAAAGTACCCGGTGTAACCGATCCCGCAGAAGCGTCCCGGCTGATTCGTCGGGGACATCTGACTTATACCCAGGCCCGTAATATCACCCGGTTCGGGACCATCGAATCGGTCACTTATGATATTGCCGAGGGGTCGGTTGTCAGTCTGGCGGCCGGAGGGATCAGTTTTGCCCTGACGGCATCGGTCTTCTGGCTCAGCACCGGCGATCGCGATGCTGCCCTGCAGACAGCTGCTGTCCAGGCAGGAAAAACCTTCACCCGCACACTGGCTGTCTACGTCACAACCCAGCAACTTCACCGGCTCAGTGTTGTTCAGGGTATGCTGAAGCATATTGATTTTTCGACGGCCAGCCCGACTGTCCGGCAGGCGCTTCAGAAGGGGACCGGTGCAGGAAATATCAGTGCCCTGAACAAAGTGATGAAGGGTTCGCTGGTGACATCTCTGGCACTGGTAGCTGTCACAACCGGCCCTGACATGATCAAAATGTTGCGGGGACGGATCTCCGGTGCGCAGTTCATCAGGAATCTTGCCGTGGCATCTTCCTGTGTGGCAGGTGGTGCTGTCGGGTCAGTGGCGGGCGGGATATTGTTCAGTCCACTGGGACCATTTGGTGCACTGACAGGGCGTGTGGTTGGCGGTGTTCTGGGGGGAATGATTGCCTCCGCTGTATCAGGAAAAATTGCCGGAGCGCTGGTTGAAGAAGATCGCGTCAAAATTCTGGCAATGATTCAGGAGCAGATGACATGGCTTGCCGGCAGTTTCCTGCTGACCGGACATGAGATTGAAAATCTGAACGCGAATCTGGCCCGTGTTATCGATCAGAATGCTCTGGAGATCATTTTCGCCGCCGGTATACAACAACGGGCCGCGACCAACATGTTAATCAAACCACTGGTGGTCAGTATCATCAGGCAACGCCCCGTCATGGAATATGATGCATCCCATCTCGGCAATATGGTTAACCGACTGGAAGAAACATTACCCCCGGAGTTACCGGCATAACGGCTATTCTGCGCCTTTTACGTTTTATCACCTGATTTGTCAGTGTCATCGTCATGACTCAGAGAGGTAAATACCATGATTCACCTGTTCAAAACCTGCATGATTACCGCCTTCATTCTGGGGTTAACGTGGTCTGCCCCACTCCGGGCACAGGATCAACGTTACATCAGTATACGCAATACAGATACGATATGGCTCCCGGGAAATATTTGTGCTTACCAGTTCCGGCTGGATAATGGCGGAAACGATGAAGGATTTGGCCCCCTCACCATCACTCTGCAACTCAAAGACAAATATGGTCAGACGCTGGTGACCAGAAAAATGGAAACGGAAGCCTTTGGTGACAGTAATGCCACGCGAACCACAGACGCATTTCTGGAAACGGAGTGCGTGGAAAATGTCGCCACAACCGAAATCATTAAAGCAACTGAAGAAAGTAACGGCCATCGTGTCAGTCTGCCGTTATCGGTTTTCGATCCCCAGGACTACCATCCACTGCTGATTACCGTTTCCGGAAAAAACGTTAACTGATCCCTGAAGTCAGTTTCATGCTTCAGCCTCTGTCACAACGCGTGGCAGAGGCTTTTTATTTATCAGGAGAAAACAGATATGCTGGGTTACACAGAGTATGTCCTGGCTGAAGGATCTTTCTCATACGGGCAGGCGGTTGCTGTCATAACCGCTTACCGCAATGTGTTTATCCAGGATGACCCGGGAATGCATTTCCGTCGGGTTATCCGCAACGCGGAAGGTCAGCGACGCTGGCGCTGCCGGAACTCTGAAGCTGATGCCGGAAAACAGCTTAATGCGTGGCTCGCCAGTGGAGGGCTTCTCAGACAATAAACCTCATTGATTTCATCCATCAGGCCGCGTCTTCTCCGGGAGACGCGGCTTTTTTCATTTATTACACCAGTAAATCTTAACCACCGATAAGGAGCAAATTATGCGACTAGCCAGTCGTTTTGGTTATGCGAACCAGATACGCCGTGACCGTCCGCTGACACACGAAGAACTGATGCACTATGTGCCGGGGATTTTCGGGGAAGATAAACACACGTCCCGAAGCCAGAACTATACGTACATCCCCACCATCACCGTACTGGAAAGCCTGCAGCGGGAAGGCTTTCAGCCATTCTTCGCCTGCCAGACCCGTGTGCGCGACCCGGGCCGCCGGGGATACACAAAACACATGCTGCGTCTGCGGCGGGCCGGAGAGATAAACGGAGAACATGTCCCTGAAATTATTCTGCTCAACTCTCATGACGGTACCTCCAGCTACCAGATGCTGCCGGGTTACTTCAGGTTCGTCTGCCAGAACGGGTGCGTCTGTGGTCAGTCTCTGGGGGAAGTGCGTGTTCCGCACCGGGGAAATGTGGTGGACAGAGTCATTGAAGGGGCTTACGAGGTAGTGGGCGTGTTTGACCGGATTGAGGAAAAGCGTGATGCCATGCAGTCGCTGATTCTGCCGCCACCGGCACGCCAGGCGCTGGCACAGGCGGCACTGACTTACCGTTATGGTGACGAACATCAGCCCGTCACCACCGCCGACATTCTGACGCCACGACGCCGGGAGGATTACGGTAAGGACCTGTGGAGTGCTTATCAGACCATTCAGGAGAATATGCTGAAAGGCGGAATTTCAGGTCGCAGCGCTAAAGGAAAACGTATCCATACCCGTGCCATTCACAGCATTGACACTGACATTAAGCTCAACCGCGCATTGTGGGTGATGGCGGAAACCCTGCTGGAGAGCCTGCGCTGATTCAGCCATTACCCTGAAAACCACGCATTTATTTGTCCTTTAAGGAGTCATTTCATGAAAACCATTTCACATAATTCCACCACATCTTCTGTTTCCGTAACCGCTGCATCAGGGAATGACCAGCCTCAGTTGGTTGCCACCATAGTCCCTGATGAACAGCGCATCAGCTTCTGGCCGCAGCATTTTGGCCTCATTCCACAGTGGGTGGCCCTGGAGCCCCGTGTTTTCGGCTGGATGGACCGTCTGTGCGAAGACTACTGCGGTGGTATCTGGAATCTGTACACCCTGAACAACGGCGGGGCATTTATGGCCCCCGAACCGGATGACGATGATGACGAAACATGGGTACTGTTCAATGCCATGAACGGCAACCGCGCTGAAATGAGCCCGGAAGCCGCTGGCATTGCTGCCTGTCTGATGACGTACAGTCATCACGCCTGTCGTACGGAGTGTTATGCCATGACGGTCCATTATTACCGGCTGCGGGATTACGCCCTGCAGCATCCGGAATGCAGCGCCATTATGCGCATCATCGACTGAATGGAGGCAGGGACAATGCAGCAGCTTTCCTTTCTGCCCGGAGAAATGACGCCCGGCGAGCGCAGTCTCATTCTGCGGGCTCTGAAAACCCTGGACCGCCATCTTCATGAACCCGGTGTGGCCTTCACCTCCACCCGTGCGGCACGGGAATGGCTGATTCTGAACATGGCGGGACTGGAGCGTGAAGAGTTCCGGGTGCTGTATCTGAATAACCAGAATCAGCTGATTGCCGGTGAAACCCTCTTCACCGGCACCATCAACCGCACGGAAGTCCATCCCCGGGAAGTGATTAAACGCGCCCTGTATCACAATGCCGCTGCCGTGGTGCTGGCGCACAATCACCCGTCCGGTGAAGTCACACCCAGTAAGGCAGACCGGCTTATCACCGAACGTCTGGTACAGGCACTGGGCCTGGTGGATATCCGGGTGCCGGACCATCTGATAGTCGGTGGCAGCCAGGTTTTCTCCTTTGCCGAACATGGTCTGCTTTAACCCGTCACAACCACATCACACCTGTTTTCACTTTTATCTTCTGTCTTCAGAGGTATCCCATTATGAAAATTATCACTCGTGGTGAAGCCATGCGTATTCACCAACAACATCCGACATCCCGTCTTTTCCCGTTCTGTACCGGCAAATACCGCTGGCACGGCAGCACTGAAGCGTATACCGGTCGTGAAGTGCAGGATATTCCCGGTGTGTTGGCCGTGTTTGCTGAACGTCGTAAGGACAGTTTTGGCCCGTATGTCCGGCTGATGAGCGTCACCCTGAACTGAATCAGGACGGGCATTCAGATGAGCAGCATTATCACCATCACAGTGTATACGCTGGATGAACTTTCCTGCCCGGCACGGGGAAAAGCCCGCGACTGGTACCGTCAGCATCATGCTGACAGCAACTGGTATGAAAACGTGTATGAAGACTTCAGGGAGGTCTGTGGCATTTTCGGGATTGACCTCCGCCAGCGCGTTTTCCGGCTCAGCAATGGCAGGTTTATGGAAGAGCCGTGCATCTGGTTCAGCGGATTCTGCAGCCAGGGGGACGGAGCCTGTTTTGAAGGGCGCTGGCACTGGCAGCCAGCGACACCCCGGAAAATCAGGGAATATGCCCCTCAGGACCGTGAGCTTCATCGTATCGCGGATACCCTGCAGGCGGTGCAGAAACGTAACTTCTGGCAGCTTCAGGCTGAAATCAGTCACCGGGGACGTTACTGCCATCCGTACAGCATGGATATCACCGTCACCCGGAACAGTCCGACTGGTCAGGCAATGACAACCGATGCGGAAGCCGCTGTCAGCGAAGCCCTGCGCGACCTGGCCTTCTGGCTGTACCGCCAGCTGGAAAACAAGTACGACTGGCTGACCTCAGACACCGCTGTGGATGAGGCCCTTCTCATCAACGAATATACCTTCACCGAAGCCGGTCTGCGCGCCGGCTGACCCGTCATCGTTAAACTATCATTCACCGATTTTCTGTGAGGATTTTATCATGTCGGACACACTCCCCGGAACAACGCTTCCCGACGACAACAAAGACCTCCCCTGGTGGGGGCTGCCCTGCACCGTGACGCCCTGTTTCGGGGCCTGTCTGGTGCAGGAGGGTAACCGGTTGCATTACCTTGCCGACCGCGCCGGTATCAGAGGCCGGTTCAGCGATGCGGATGCGTACCATCCGGACCAGGCCTTTCCGCTGCTGATGAAACAACCGGAACTCATGCTCACCAGCGGTGAACTGAATCCCCGCCATCAGCATACCGTCACACTGTATGCGAAAGGACTGACCTGCGAAGCCGATACCCTGGGCTCCTGTGATTACGTTTATCTGGCTGTTTATCCGACGCCCGAAATGAAAAATTAACTCTCCAGAATAGCCTTCTGCTACGGCCTGGTGTTTTCACCACGCCACTTTTCCATTTTTATATCTGCATATCAGGAAAATCTTCAGTATGAAAACATTACCCGACACACACGTACGGGCGGCATCGCGCTGCCCGTCTCCCGTCACCATCTGGCAGACACTGCTCACCCGACTGCTGGACCAGCACTATGGCCTCACGCTGAATGACACACCGTTCGCTGATGAACGTGTGATTGAGCAGCATATTGAGGCAGGGATTTCACTGTGTGACGCGGTGAACTTTCTCGTTGAAAAATACGCGCAGGTACGTACCGACCAGCCGGGATTCAGCGCAGGAGCCCCGTCGCAGTTAATCAACAGCATTGATATTCTCCGGGCTCGCAGGGCGACCGGCCTGATGACCCGGAACAATTACAGAATGGTAAATAACATTACCCAGGGCAAGCATCCGGAGGCAAAACGATGAAACTGGCCCTGACGCTGGAAGCTGACAGCGTTAACGTACAGGCACTGAACATGGGGCGAATTGTCGTTGACGTCGATGGTGTTGAGCTTGCCGAACTGATTAACGTGGTCTGCGATAATGGCTACTCCCTTCGTGTTGTTGATGAATCTGACCGGACCTCAACAGACAGCATACCCCCCTCTGCTGCCCTGAGCGGTATACGCTGTAGTACCGCGCATATCACGGAAACAGACAACGCCTGGCTGTACTCGCTGTCGCATCAGACGAATGACACCGGCGAATCAGAATGGATTCATTTTACAGGTAGCGGATATCTGTTACGTACCGATGCGTGGTCATACCCGGTTCTGCGGCTTAAACGCCTGGGGCTGTCAAAAACGTTCCGCCGTCTGGTTGTCACACTTACCCGACGTTATGGCGTCAGTCTCATTCATCTGGATGCCAGCACTGAATGCCTGCCGGATTTACCCACTTTCGACTGGTAACCCGGAAATTCACAACATGAAATCATTAACCACGGAAACAGCGCTGTATATTCTGATTGCGTGGCTGCAGGACAATATTGACTGCGAATCAGGGATTATCTTCGACAACGATGAGGATAAAACGGATTCAGCAGCACTGCTGCCCTGCATTAAACAGGCCAGGGAAGATATCCGTACCCTGCGCCAACTGCAGCTTCTGCAACAGAACCGGTGAGTCTTACTCACCAGACTTCATTCCACTGACGCCAGCCTGAATACGGCTGGCGTTTTCGTTTATAAACCAAAAGGAAAAACGATGATGTCAGATATCACAATCTCCCGCCCGGAACTGGTCAACGGACATACGGACGTTATCTGCTCAACCAGTATCCGCCACATTCTGGCTGTACGAAAGAGTGCGCTGCTGCAAATCGACACACTTATCCGGCAACTGGCAGAAATCTCAGTACTGACAGAAAGTATTGGAGGTAAAACCGCCCTGGACTGGGCGATGAAACAGGATTTTCGCTGCGGCTGCTGGCTCATGGAGAAACCGGAAACCGCAATGAAAGCCATCACCCGCAATCTCGATCGCGAAATCTGGCGTGACCTGATGCAACATTCCGGGATGCTGTCATTAATGGATGCGCAGGCCCATGATACATGGTACCGCTCACTGGAGTACGATAACTTTCCGGAAATCAGCGAGGCGAATATCCTGAGTACGTTTGAACAACTGCACCAGAATAAGGATGACGTGTTTGAGCGAGGTGTGATCAACCTCTTCAGAGGGCTGAGCTGGAATTACAAAACCAATTGCCCCTGTAAATTTGGCAATAAAATTATCGTCAACAATCTGGTGAGATGGGACCGATGGGGATTGCATCTTATCACCGGGCAACAGGCAGATCGACTCGCTGACCTGGAAAGAATGCTGCATCTGTTCAGCGGCAAACCGATCCCCGACAGCCGGGAAAATATCATCATTCGGCTGGATGATCACATCCGCTCCGTTCAGGGCAAAGCGTGCTATGAAGATGAGATGTTCAGCATCAGATACTTTAAGAAGGGCTCCGCACACATCACGTTCAGGAAACCAGAACTGGTTGACAGGCTAAATGACATAATTGCCAGGCACTATCCAAATGTATTAGCAGACAGGTAATGTGGCCTTGCCCCGCTATTAAACATGTCATATTTTTGCTATCATTGTGAAAATTTTTCGGAGGAAACATGACTACAAAAGACCGTATTCAGTCCCGACTGAACCGTTCAAAACGTTATGTGTTCACCCGGGATGATTTCAGGGATATCGCTGGCTATGATCAGGTTGGCAGAGCTCTTCGTACACTGGTAAACGAAGGTAAGTTGATGAAAGTGGGCTATGGTGTTTACACCAAAGCCCGTCGTAACATCATCACTGGGAAAATCATGCCCGCAGCGCCTGGGGGCTCTGCTGCAGTAATTACAGAGGCCCTGGAGCGCCTGAATATCAGATACCGTCTGGCAGGAGCAACGGAATGCTACAATAAAAGTCAGTCCACACAAATTCCTGTATCTCTGGGGATAAAAACACCTTCTCGATTTAAAAGAATGTTAATAGTAGGGAAAAGTAAAATCAATGCCTGAATTAACATCATTATTTCCTGACGTTGCCGATGCACTGGATATTGAATCTGTCGCTATCGTCGAAAAAGATTATTTTGTGGTTGATCTTTTAAGATTATTAAAAGAAATAAAACCAGAAACACATACTCTCGTGTTTGCAGGAGGTACCGCATTATCAAAAGCAGGTATCTCGCTAAACAGAATGTCAGAAGATATTGATATAAAGCTCGTGCCAACAGAGAACTTTATGCAAAATGGCAGAGACAAGAGAAGAAAAATTCGCAAGGAAATCGTGCAAATAATCACGGATGTTATTCATAATTCTGACATTTTCAGCTTGGATAATGAAAACGCCCGTATAACACGTGATGAGTATCGTTATAACGAAATCTCGGTACGTTATCCCCAGACATTTGCACAAGTCCCCTGTCTTCGTCCATTTATTAAGCTGGAGTTGATGGAAAGCACTCTGCTGGAACATCCGGAAAGCAGAGATATTTATTCCCTTGTCACGGAGTTAACGGGTAAAGGTACACCTGTAACAGCATTCCCCTGTGCCACCATTTTATCCACTCAGGCTGAAAAGCTCATCTCCATGATGCGAAGAACAGCAGCACATCTTCGTAATCCCGAACAACAGGATGATGAGTTTCTGGTACGTCACATTTACGACAACTACTGCATTGTCAGGGAAAAAGGTGTGAATGTTCCTGTATTGAAAAATTTTGTTCAGATATGTATTCAGCTATGGTAACCAGTACCCACAATTTTGTAGCTCACCAGTTGATGAACTTAAGAAAGGGCTGGATGCACTCCGGGATTATCCTGTACACAAATTGCGCTTTCAACGATTTGTTAAACCGATGGTATTTGGTAATACACAGATTAACTGGGAAGAAGCCTATTCCAGTTTCAGACAAACAGCGCTAAGTGTTCTGACCAGCTAACAAACGCGTTAAGTACGATTCCACAATTCAGCATATCGAACCAGACCAAATGATTACAGCAAAGCACAAAAAAGAGGGATTATAGCGTCAAAAGAATTCGAATTGCACATGGGGGCCTCATTGGTGGCCTCAAAAACAACAAATACAAAATAATCTATATAAAACAATTTGTTATACAATCAGTTTCATTCCGATTCCGGGCACCACTAATTCTTAAGAACCCGCCCACAAGGCGGGTTTTTGCTTTTGGATCTTTATATAAAATAAACTTGGGTGCATAACGCCATCAGGTCTTAAACACTCCCGAATCATCAATAAACATCCCCCGCTAACAAAACACAGTTCAGTTCACATAACATCCCTGTTATCCCACACATATCTGCTGGCCGAACGACGCCAGTGCGCGTACGGAGGCAAGAGCAGCCCTGCACATGGCAGCGCTTGTGGTAACCTGGTTTAATCCGGTGAAAGAGGCGTTTTACATGCATCTGCCAGCAGCCGGAAAAACCAAAAAAGTGGCGCTGGTTGACTGTATGCGTAAATTGCTGACCATCCTGAACGCAATGCTCAGAAAGAACGAAGAGTGAAATGAATCGTAGCATCATGTTGCTCCATAATTTTTACGTTCAAGACAGTTGATTATCGGCGCATATGACTCAAAAAGAGCCTGATGATTGCCTCTTTTCCATAGGCTCTTTCTCTGAAGTGAAGGAAGGCCCGGAAGAAAGCACTCGCTGGCATACGTGACTCCAGCTCAACCGGAGATAATCACCATTGTTATTTTTCTATTTAATAATAATCTCCTGAAAAATAGATATAGCAAAAATACAATCCGGCCAGATTTAATTCCGCATTCATTACCAGAAATAATCAACACTACAACTATTATATCATTCAATAGTCACCGCTAAAATTTTATTATTTTCCTCTTCTTTACATAGAAATTATCAACCTGTTTATTATGCCGAATTTAAATAATTAATCACAAAACAACATCACCATTATTTGCGTGTTTTATTTATTAATAACATAGTCATACGTTCTTTTTTTACAAGGAAATAATCAATTGATAAATTGTTTTTGGTATTAATAGTCAAGTAGGAAACATTTTAACAAATGATAAAAATCCTAAATTCCTTGTTCATAATGTAGGAGTGTGTTAAATAGGTGGGCAAAATTTGGTTCCCTTTCTCGCCTGTAATATTGCAGCGTCTTCGCACCTCCATGAGACATTGCGACTTAATAAGAAGGTGATAAGTCCTGCATATAAGCATGGACTGACCATGGTTTTATATTCATTAAAAATTTTGTTACAACCCATTGATTTAGCATAAATAAATTATAGTGGGTTCGGGTTTGTTGTGACTGTGGCATTATTTCCGTGCAAAGGAGCTGATATGTCTGAAAGACATTTACCTGATGACCAGAGCAGTACTATCGATCCATATCTAATTACCTCTGTTCGCCAGACTCTGGCAGAACAAAGCGCAGCATTACAAAACTTGTCTAAACAACTGGATTCCGGGCAGTACCAGCGTGTCCTTAATTTGATAATGAACTGTAAAGGGCACGTTATTCTTTCGGGAATGGGTAAATCAGGGCATGTCGGTCGTAAAATGTCAGCGACGCTGGCCTCTACGGGTACGCCTAGTTTCTTTATTCATCCTGCAGAAGCTTTCCATGGCGATCTGGGCATGATTACGCCTTACGATCTTCTGATCCTTATTTCTGCCAGCGGTGAAACGGATGAAATCCTCAAGCTAGTTCCTTCACTGAAAAATTTCGGCAACCGAATTATCGCCATTACCAATAATGGAAATTCCACGCTGGCGAAAAATGCTGATGCCGTGCTGGAACTCCACATGGCGAATGAAACCTGCCCGAATAATCTTGCACCAACAACGTCTACCACGCTGACGATGGCGATCGGCGATGCGCTGGCGATTGCCATGATCCACCAACGCAAATTTATGCCGAATGATTTTGCGCGCTATCACCCGGGCGGTTCATTAGGTCGTCGCCTGCTGACCCGCGTTGCTGATGTCATGCAGCATGATGTTCCTGCGGTACAGCTGGATGCGTCATTTAAAACCGTGATTCAACGTATCACCAGCGGATGCCAGGGAATGGTGATGGTAGAAGACGCAGAAGGTGGGCTAGCGGGCATTATCACCGACGGTGACCTGCGTCGCTTTATGGAAAAAGAGGATTCTCTGACATCCGCCACGGCTGCGCAGATGATGACACGTGAACCGCTGACGCTACCGGAAGACACCATGATCATTGAAGCGGAAGAAAAAATGCAAAAGCACCGCGTCTCAACGTTATTGGTGACCAACAAGGCAAATAAAGTCACTGGCCTTGTGCGCATTTTCGACTAATTAAGCAACGGGGTGCGAGAGGTTAGTCTCTCATTGAGTTTGCGCCCCACTGAAACTTTGATAATCGTTACATGTTGATAAAAGTGAAGTCTGCCGTATCCTGGATGCGTGCTCGTCTGTCTGCCATCTCACTGGCAGATATCCAAAAACACCTGGCGAAAATCATCATTCTGGCACCGATGGCGGTGCTGCTGATCTATCTGGCTATCTTCAGCCAGCCTCGCTATATGAGCGAGTCGAAAGTCGCCATTAAACGCTCGGATGATTTAAACAGCGGCAGCCTGAATTTTGGTCTGCTTCTGGGTGCCTCTAACCCCAGTTCCGCAGAAGATGCGTTGTATCTGAAAGAGTACATCAACTCGCCGGATATGCTGGCGGCGCTGGATAAGCAACTAAATTTTCGTGAAGCGTTTAGCCACAGCGGGCTCGATTTTCTTAATCATCTTAGCAAGGATGAAACCGCAGAAGGCTTCCTGAAGTACTACAAGGACCGTATCAACGTCTCGTATGACGATAAAACCGGATTACTGAATATTCAGACGCAGGGCTTTAGCCCGGAGTTTGCGCTTAAGTTTAACCAAACCGTGCTGAAAGAGTCAGAGCGCTTTATCAATGAGATGTCACATCGCATCGCGCGTGACCAGCTTGCCTTTGCAGAAACGGAGATGGAAAAGGCACGCCAGCGTCTGGACGCCAGCAAAGCGGAATTGCTCTCTTATCAGGACAACAACAACGTTCTGGATCCACAGGCACAGGCACAGGCGGCGAGCACGTTAGTGAATACGCTGATGGGCCAGAAGATCCAGATGGAAGCGGACCTGCGGAACTTGCTGACGTATCTGCGTGAGGACGCCCCGCAAGTTGTGAGTGCGCGTAATGCGATTCAGTCATTGCAGGCACAAATTGACGAAGAAAAAAGCAAAATCACTGCGCCACAGGGTGACAAGCTAAACCGTATGGCAGTGGATTTTGAAGAAATCAAATCAAAAGTAGAGTTCAACACCGAGCTGTACAAACTGACCCTGACCTCCATTGAAAAGACCCGTGTAGAAGCGGCTCGTAAGCTCAAGGTGCTGTCAGTGATCAGTTCGCCACAGTTGCCGCAGGAATCGTCTTTTCCAAATATCCCTTATTTGATCGCCTGCTGGTTACTGGTGTGCTGCCTGCTGTTCGGCACCCTGAAACTGTTGCTGGCTGTTATTGAAGATCACCGAGACTAACGCTGTCGCTGAATGAGTTTGTGATGAAATTATTTAAATCAATTTTACTGATTGCCGCCTGTCACGCGGCGCAGGCCAGCGCGACCATTGATATTAACGCTGACCCAAACCTGACAGGAGCCGCGCCGCTTACCGGTATTCTGAACGGACAGAAGTCGGATACGCAAAACATGAGCGGCTTCGACAATACCCCGCCGCCCGCACCGCCGGTGGTAATGAGCCGTATGTTTGGTGCTCAACTTTTCAACGGCACCAGCGCGGATAGCGGTGCGACGGTAGGATTCAACCCTGACTATATTCTGAATCCGGGTGATAGCATTCAGGTTCGCTTGTGGGGTGCGTTCACCTTTGATGGTGCGTTACAGGTTGATCCCAAAGGTAATATTTTCCTGCCGAACGTTGGTCCGGTGAAAGTTGCTGGCGTCAGTAATAGTCAGCTAAATGCCTTGGTCACATCCAAAGTGAAGGAAGTATACCAGTCCAACGTCAACGTCTACGCCTCCTTATTACAGGCGCAGCCAGTAAAAGTGTACGTGACCGGATTTGTGCGTAATCCTGGTCTGTATGGCGGTGTGACGTCTGATTCGTTACTCAATTATCTGATCAAGGCTGGCGGCGTTGATCCAGAGCGCGGAAGTTACGTTGATATTGTGGTCAAGCGCGGTAACCGCGTGCGCTCCAACGTCAACCTGTACGACTTCCTGCTGAACGGCAAACTGGGACTTTCGCAGTTCGCCGATGGTGACACCATCATCGTCGGGCCACGTCAGCATACTTTCAGCGTTCAGGGCGATGTCTTTAACAGCTACGACTTTGAGTTCCGCGAAAGCAGCATTCCCGTAACGGAAGCGTTGAGCTGGGCGCGCCCTAAGCCTGGCGCGACTCACATTACGATTATGCGTAAACAGGGGCTGCAAAAACGCAGCGAATACTATCCGATCAGTTCTGCGCCAGGCCGTATGTTGCAAAATGGCGATACCTTAATCGTGAGCACTGACCGCTATGCCGGCACCATTCAGGTGCGGGTTGAAGGCGCACACTCCGGTGAACATGCCATGGTATTGCCTTATGGTTCCACTATGCGTGCGGTTCTGGAAAAAGTCCGCCCGAACAGCATGTCGCAGATGAACGCAGTTCAGCTTTATCGCCCATCAGTGGCTCAGCGTCAGAAAGAGATGCTGAATCTCTCGCTGCAAAAGCTGGAGGAAGCCTCACTTTCTGCCCAGTCATCCACCAAAGAAGAAGCCAGCCTGCGAATGCAGGAAGCACAACTGATCAGCCGCTTTGTGGCGAAAGCACGCACCGTGGTTCCGAAAGGTGAAGTGATCCTCAACGAATCCAATATTGATTCTGTTCTGCTTGAAGATGGCGACGTCATCAATATTCCGGAGAAAACATCGCTGGTTATGGTTCATGGCGAGGTGCTGTTCCCGAACGCGGTGAGCTGGCAGAAAGGGATGACCACCGAGGATTACATCGAGAAATGCGGTGGCCTGACGCAAAAATCGGGTAACGCCAGAATTATCGTCATTCGTCAGAACGGTGCGGCAGTCAACGCTGAAGATGTAGATTCACTCAAGCCTGGCGATGAGATTATGGTTCTGCCGAAATATGAATCGAAAAACATTGAAGTTACCCGTGGTATTTCCACCATCCTCTATCAGCTGGCGGTGGGTGCAAAAGTGATTCTGTCTTTGTAAGGGGTTGAAATGAGCAAAGCAGTTATTGTCATTCCGGCTCGCTATGGCTCCTCGCGCCTGCCGGGTAAGCCACTGCTCGATATTGTTGGTAAACCGATGATCCAGCATGTTTACGAGCGTGCGTTACAGGTGGCGGGCGTTGCGGAAGTTTGGGTGGCAACAGACGATCCGCGTGTTGAACAGGCCGTACAGGCGTTTGGCGGGAAAGCCATCATGACGCGCAACGATCATGAATCCGGCACCGATCGGCTGGTCGAGGTGATGCATAAAGTCGAGGCAGATATCTACATTAACCTGCAGGGCGACGAACCAATGATTCGCCCGCGGGATGTAGAAACGCTGCTACAAGGAATGCGTGACGATCCCGCGTTGCCGGTGGCAACGCTATGCCACGCGATTTCTGCCGCAGAAGCGGCTGAGCCAAGCACGGTAAAAGTGGTTGTGAATACCCGCCAGGATGCGCTTTATTTCAGCCGCTCACCGATTCCGTATCCGCGTAATGCTGAAAAAGCGCGCTACCTGAAACACGTCGGTATTTACGCTTATCGTCGCGATGTGCTGCAAAACTACAGCCAGTTACCGGAGTCCATGCCGGAGCAGGCGGAATCACTGGAGCAGCTAAGGTTGATGAACGCGGGGATCAACATCCGCACATTTGAGGTTGCCGCAACCGGTCCGGGCGTCGACACCCCAGCATGCCTGGAAAAAGTGCGCGCCCTGATGGCACAGGAACTGGCTGAAAACGCATGATTGGCATTTACTCGCCTGGCATCTGGCGTATTCCGCATCTGGAGAAATTTCTGGCGCAACCGTGCCAGAAACTTTCTCTGCTGCGCCCTGTTCCACAAGAAGTTGATGCTATCGCCGTGTGGGGACATCGTCCCAGCGCGGCGAAACCAGTCGCCATCGCCAAAGCAGCGGGAAAACCCGTCATTCGTCTGGAAGATGGATTTGTGCGTTCGCTGGATCTTGGCGTCAATGGCGAGCCGCCGCTTTCTCTGGTGGTGGATGATTGTTGCATTTACTACGATGCCAGCAAGCCTTCAGCACTGGAGAAACTGGTACAAGATAAAGCCGGAAATACAGCTCTGATAAGCCAGGCCAGAGAAGCGATGCACACCATCGTGACCGGGGATTTGTCGAAATATAACCTGGCACCTGCGTTTGTGGCTGATGAGTCAGAACGTTCAGACATCGTTCTGGTTGTCGATCAGACATTTAATGATATGTCAGTGACGTATGGCAATGCTGGCCCGCATGAGTTTGCTGCCATGCTGGAAGCCGCGATGGCGGAAAATCCTCAAGCCGAAATTTGGGTGAAGGTGCATCCGGATGTCCTGGAAGGAAAGAAAACAGGTTATTTCGCCGCTCTGCGCGCCACGCAACGAGTACGTTTAATTGCCGAGAATGTCAGCCCGCAGTCGCTGTTGCGACACGTTTCCCGGGTTTACGTCGTGACCTCCCAGTACGGCTTTGAAGCCTTGCTGGCAGGAAAACCGGTGACATGCTTCGGCCAGCCCTGGTATGCAGGCTGGGGCTTAACCGACGATCGCCATCCGCAGTCCGCTTTGTTATCTGCCCGACGCGGTTCTGCCACGCTGGAGGAACTTTTTGCCGCTGCATACCTGCGTTACTGTCGCTATATCGATCCGCAAACGGGAGAAGTAAGCAATCTATTTACCGTGCTGCAATGGCTGCAATTACAACGTCGACATCTGCAACAGCGTAATGGTTATTTATGGGCGCCAGGCTTAACGCTGTGGAAGTCAGCGATCCTGAAACCTTTCTTGCAAACGGCAACAAACCGGCTGAGTTTTTCACGTCGCTGTACTGCGGCGAGCGCCTGCGTGGTATGGGGTGTAAAGGGAGAACAGCAATGGCGAGCCGAAGCGCAGCGAAAATCACTGCCGTTATGGCGAATGGAAGATGGTTTTCTACGTTCATCCGGACTTGGCTCTGACCTTTTGCCGCCGCTATCGTTGGTCCTGGATAAACGCGGGATCTACTATGACGCCACGCGCCCCAGCGACCTGGAAGTGCTGCTTAATCACAGCCAGTTAACACTGGCGCAGCAGATGCGAGCTGAAAAATTACGCCAGCGACTGGTTGAAAGCAAACTGAGCAAATACAACCTGGGGGCCGATTTCTCTCTGCCTGCCGAGGCCAAAGATAAAAAAATCATCCTGGTGCCGGGTCAGGTAGAAGACGATGCCTCAATTAAAACAGGCACTGTGTCGATTAAGAGCAACCTTGAGTTATTACGCACAGTACGCGAGCGCACTCCGCACGCTTACATTATTTATAAACCGCACCCGGATGTACTGGTGGGGAATCGCAAGGGCAATATTCCGACAGAACTAATTGCTGAACTCGCTGATTATCAGGCACTGGACGCAGATATTATTCAATGCATTCAGCGCGCAGATGAAGTGCACACCATGACATCATTGTCCGGGTTTGAAGCGTTATTACATGGCAAGCAAGTTCATTGTTACGGCCTGCCCTTCTATGCCGGTTGGGGTTTAACCGTTGATGAACATCACTGCCCGCGTCGCGAGCAAAAATTAACGATAGCAGATTTGATCTATCAGGCGTTGATTGTTTATCCAACCTATATCCACCCAACACTGCTACAACCTATTACGGTTGAAGAGGCGGCGGAATATTTGATCCAGACGCCGCGCAAGCCGATGTTTATTACCCGAAAAAAAGCGGGACGAGTAATACGCTATTACCGCAAATTAATTATGTTCTGCAAGGTCAGATTTGGCTAAACAATTTCACAGTTGACTATTACACAAATTATTTATGCAAGGTAATGCACTAACCGTTTTATTATCCGGTAAAAAATATCTGCTATTGCAGGGGCCAATGGGACCCTTTTTCAGTGATGTTGCCGAGTGGCTAGAGTCATTAGGTCGTAACGCTGTGAATGTTGTATTCAACGGTGGGGATCGTTTTTACTGCCGCCATCGACAATACCTAGCTTACTACCAGACACCGAAAGAGTTTCCCGGATGGTTACGGGATCTCCACCGGCAATATGACTTTGACACAATCCTCTGCTTTGGCGACTGCCGCCCATTGCATAAAGAAGCAAAACGCTGGGCAAAGTCGAAAGGGATCCGCTTCCTGGCATTTGAAGAAGGATATTTACGCCCGCAATTTATTACCGTTGAAGAAGGCGGAGTGAACGCATATTCATCGCTACCGCGCGATCCGGATTTTTATCGTAAGTTACCAGATATGCCTACGCCGCACGTTGAGAACTTAAAACCTTCAACGATGAAACGTATAGGCCATGCTATGTGGTATTACCTGATGGGCTGGCATTACCGTCATGAGTTTCCTCGCTACCGCCACCACAAATCATTTTCCCCCTGGTATGAAGCACGTTGCTGGGTTCGTGCATACTGGCGCAAGCAACTTTACAAGGTAACACAGCGTAAGGTATTACCGAGGTTAATGAACGAACTGGACCAGCGTTATTATCTTGCTGTTTTGCAGGTGTATAACGATAGCCAGATTCGTAACCACAGCAGTTATAACGATGTGCGTGACTATATTAATGAAGTCATGTACTCATTTTCGCGTAAAGCGCCGAAAGAAAGTTATTTGGTGATCAAACATCATCCGATGGATCGTGGTCACAGACTCTATCGACCATTAATTAAACGGTTGAGTAAGGAATATGGCTTAGGTGAGCGAATCCTTTATGTGCACGATCTCCCGATGCCGGAATTATTACGCCATGCAAAAGCGGTGGTGACGATTAACAGTACGGCGGGGATCTCTGCGCTGATTCATAACAAACCACTCAAAGTGATGGGCAATGCCCTGTACGACATCAAGGGCTTGACGTATCAAGGGCATTTGCACCAGTTCTGGCAGGCTGATTTTAAACCAGATATGAAACTGTTTAAGAAGTTTCGTGGGTATTTATTGGTGAAGACGCAGGTTAATGCGGTTTATTATTAACATCTTATCAACAATCGACATCTCCATTATATCAATCATAACAGATGGATGATACCTTTATTAGATGTAAAAAGATAAAGTATTTTAGATATTACTAATATATATTAGATATCTTTGGATATAGCACATAATATACATTTCCAACGCACAAGCCAAGTATTCTAATTAACATTAGAGTTATGAAAAATTCGATATAAACACAACAGCAGGGCAAGAAATTTAACCAACATCTTATTTTACGATCGAGGATTAATAAAGAACATACCAACGAGGCATATTTTTAACGGATTAAATAATGCATTTCCTTCTCTTAATAGTTAATAGTATATAACAATACATTAGTCACATTTAAACAAATCGCGACTATAGACTTTGTCGACCACATCGTTCAACTCCTCTGACATTCGGTTAGTGATAATAATATCAGCTTTCCCTTTAAAGATCGCCAGCTCCCGTTCCAAAGGTGAGTTAAAGAATGTATCTCCAGAAATAAGCGGCTCATAAATAATTACTTTCACGCCTTTTTTCTTGATACGCTTTATAATACCAAGAATAGAAGAATCTCTAAAATTATCTGAACCACTTTTCATAATCAAACGATAAACCCCCACAACTTGTGGTCTATGTTTCAAAATAACATTAGTGATAAAGTCCTTACGTGTACGGTTAGCATCAACAATTGCAGATATAAGTTTATTCGGAACAGACTGATAGTTGGCTAATAATTGCTTGGTATCTTTTGGCAAACAGTAGCCACCATAACCAAAAGAAGGATTATTGTAGTAATTACCAATGCGCGGATCCAAACAAACACCGTCAATAATCTGACGCGTATTCAGACCAAAACTTTCTGCGTAACTATCCAATTCATTAAAAAATGCAACTCGCATAGCCAAATAAGTATTTGAAAATAACTTAATCGCTTCCGCTTCCGTAGAATCTGTAAATAAAACGGGTATATTTTGTTTAATCGCTCCTTCCTGAAATAACACTGCCAAACGTTCTGCCCGTTCAGAACATTCACCGATAATAATGCGAGATGGATGGAGATTATCGTATAGGGCTCTTCCTTCTCGTAAAAATTCTGGAGAGAAGATAATATTATTAATACCTAAATGTTCTTTAATTGTTTTTGTGAAACCTACTGGGACCGTAGATTTAACCACCATAATTGCGTTTGGGTTGATTTCCGTTACGTCACGAATGACAGCTTCAACGCTTGATGTATCAAAGTAATTTGAACCTGGGTCATAATTCGTTGGTGTAGCAATAATAACGTAATTGGCATTTTTATAGGCTTCATATTTGTTAGTAGTTGCGCGAAAATTAAGTATTTTAGTTGAAAGATAATTTTCAATTTCCTTATCCTCTATAGGAGAGAGTTTATCATTAAGTAAGTCAACTTTTTTTTGATGGGTATCAAATGCAACCACTTCATGATTTTGAGCCATTAGAATTCCATTTGAAAGCCCAACGTAACCAGCGCCTGAAACAGTTATTTTTAGTGTTCCGAACATTTTATATAGCCCCAAAAATTTAATATATATAGAATAACAAACTATTGTTCAATTATTCCTGATACATCTTTAAACAAACCATAGCGAGATAATAAACCACGTACATCTTTATCACTTACGATACTTTTCCCTAACACTCGTTGTCTTGCCGCGATATCACTATATTCTCTTCGAGATTGTGATATATATCCATCAGGTAGAGCTTCTGTTCCTTTATTCCTGGTAAGTCCGGAGTCTCCCCATAACCCCAATATCAATGGCTGCAGTAATCTTACAATACTTTCTCGCCCATAACGCATTATTACTGTTTCATAAAACTCCGTATCTGCACCAATTAAAGATTGTCTATAGCCACCAACTGTCGCAAAAATATCTTTTTTTATCATTGACGATACAACAGACATTCTTGTGGCTTTATCATCATAGAAGAATTGAATTTTTCCATTTGACGCAACACGGATCCAGTTAGCCATACAGATTACAGCCTTATTATTGCGAAGAACCTCAACTTGTCTTTGTATTCTCTCCGGATGAGAAAGATCATCTGCATCTTGAAAGGTGATGAAATTACCGTGTGCTTTTTTTATTAGCTCATTTCTTATATTATAAGGGCCTTGGTTTTTTCGTGAGCTATATACTTTCACTCTTGAATCAGAATAAGCTATGCTCTTAATTATTTCAAGGCTTTTGTCCGATGAACAATCATCGCACACGAGAATTTCAATATTTTCATATGTTTGATTCAACAATGAATGTAATGAGTATGCAATAGTATCTTCTGAATTGAATACTGACATTATTATACTAACAAGATCTTTTCCATAAACATTTTTTTTCTTATCGAACTTAATTCCTTGCAATATAATTTTATTTGGGTATATATCAGTTATTTCTGATAAATCGTATTTTCGTAGACATTTGTTAAATTGACTCCTATAAATATTCATATTATCTATTACAGCATTACAAATAAAAAGTTCTTGCTCAGGGAGTAGATTATAACTATCTTGCATATCATCGTTTGCATTTAATAATAAAGTCAGGCCATACCCTGCATCGGCTTGATTATCAAATGCTAAATATTTATATCCATTTTTAGTATAATCATGAAATTTTGAAAACTTCGTACAAAAATAAAAATCTTTTTGTTTGGGCGACAATTTTAGATGGTTTATATATTCGATATATCGTTCAAAAATAAGATTAATGAGAAAATCACTCCTTGAATACCGTAGAGCGTTACTTATATGTTCAAAAAGCTTAACTCGTTCGCCATTTTTAAAATAACGAGATTGAATTGTTAGATAACAAACAATTTTAATATAAGTATCCAACATACCAACTTTTCTAAGAGAATCTGCATATCCCAATAAATAAGAAAACTCATTGCCAGAATTCTGAGCTGATACATTCTTAGATAGTTCAAGTACATTGTCGTATTCGTTTATTCTTTTGTGAATAAGGTTATCGTTACCTTTTAAAGGCGAGTTTTTATGTTGAAGATCAACTTTCTCCTTATGAATTGATAATAAAAAATCAAGAGCACCAATATTTGTCCCTAATTTCTTTTTACGTTCAACTAAATTTATATATTCTGCGTTCATACATTCACTTAATGATAAATAAAATGAGAATAAAACTGCATTTACTAAATATTATAAATATAAATCTTTAAAAACATCACTAAAACTCAACGAATGTCACAGTGTAAGCTCACAGAGATATTGCAATTATCTCCGGACAAGCGAGGGAAATGCTAAGTTGATGCAACGTATCTGCGGCGGATATTTGAGGCATTACCATGCCAACATCTATGTGATGAAACACTTTGTTATACCTGAGATTACAAAATTAAGGATGAAAAAATATACTTCTGGGAGAAACATGAGATCAATACAGTTGCGGAAGTTTTTGCTGTATCCACACGAACGCTGTATTATGGCCCAGAGGCACCTATTTCGCGTAGCAAAGCTCCGCTAGTACATCGCACAAAGCAATGGCATCTCGTAATTCTGTAAGAAATACGTCGACTGAGAATAGAGCTTCCCAACCTAGAAGAACAGATTTTTGTTTGCTTGAAGCCGTGGAGTGAACAGCACCGCCTGGTCTGTCCGAGCATTTCAACCATCGGCAGGATGTTCACGGCCGCACACGATAAAATGCGACTGATACCGATGTGACTGCCTCCCCAAGGAAAAACACTGTTCATAAAAAATACAATCCTCCAACCCGCAGATCAAAACGCTATCGCCCGGTAAAGAGCAGTGAGCTCGTTGGTATAGATGCTATTGAGCTCAGAATGGGCGAGCTGCGCTGTTATGTCATTACCATGATCGACGAACACAGCAACTACGCTCTGGCACAGGCCGTGCCGTCACTTAACTGTGATATCATCAAACTCTTCTTTTGCCGTGCAGACCGGCTATTCCCTATCGATATCAACCAGGGCATCGCAGATAACGGGAAAGAGTTCCCAGGAAACTTCGACAAAGCACCGCAGGAATCCGCTAGCAAGCCCTATGGACCTACCCCTTTACGCCTAGAACGCACCTCTGAACGTTTTAAGCGAACGCCGAAAGAACAGTTCATTGAATTTAAATAAATAGACTCTTTAAAGAGCTAAACATATTTAATCAGAAACTAGCTGAAAACCTAGTACTATACTGCAGTAAAAGACAGCATGAAGTGCTCGAATTACTGACACCAGAAGAAAATATTTTACGAGAGAACAAAATTTGCAATATGTGGCGAATCTATACGGTCACTTGCAAAAGTATAAATTGGTATTATAATGCGTGATATTATATAAATAAAATAACTAACTATTTTAACGAAAGCAAAACACCACAAAGAGAAAAATAAAATTTGCAATATATCTCATTAGGGTTCACATTTTTAACAGCCCTTGATTTTAGCTCTCCTATATTTATAAACAAGAACAATTAACTTAAATGGAAGGGTAATGAATCCAAATATCGAATTAGCACTGGAGATAATAGCCTGCCCTAATTGATAAGATAAATGTTTCTTAACTCTTTCAGCCTTATCAGCATCAGCATATAAATAGAGTGGCACATCAACGCCATAACTCTTCTTACGTTTTTTTTCAAAAACACACTCACGGATAAGTGCAAATGGCATGGTAATAATCCCCTTGAGGGATTTAGAATACGAGACTATAATATAACCAAGTCGATAACCTAACTCTTGTTTTATCTGCTCAGCTGCTCCATATAGCACAGGTGGAAGTTTCTTTTTAATTTCCTGATTTTCTATAAAATAGTGTTCCAACTGCTCTTGCACTATATGCAATTGTTTTAAAATCTGTTCTTTTTCTGATATTGCCTGAGTGAGTTTTGATTCTTTTTCGCTTATCTCTTCTTCATATTTCTGTATGTCATTTATTTTTTTTTCAATATCATCTGGATATTTTTCTTGTCTCACAACATCGTTGTGATTTATTTTTGAAAGTTTAATTACCTCTTCCTTTTCTTTTTTTAGCTCATTAATCCTGTTCAATAATAAAAATTGTCTTTTCTTAAATATAGATTTAGTCAATTCAATATCTGCATCCTTCTTTTTTGACTCTTGCACCAAATGAGATACAATATTGAAGATAGAATTTCTCTCTTCGACTACCTCCCATAATGCAGCCTCAGCCGAAACGTTATCTTTCGATGTTTCTATATAAGGTAGGTTTGCATAGGCTTGTAACTCATTATAAAGCTTCAGAACCTCGGTTCTTTCTTTTATTAATTCAGATACTAAGTACTCACTAACCTTTGTATCATTAAATGTAATTTCAGTCTCATTTGCACTTAAAGAAAATAAAGTTGTATATTTTTCAAGCAGGGCAATTTCATTTGATTTTGTATAATCATTATTCTCAACCACATCAAACAATATTGAATTTTTGTAATGCGCAGACATTAGATTATCTATTTTTATAATATTACTCAATGGCTTTATAATATTTTTCTTATTGCTTTGAAACGCCTCAAAATTAATCAACACACATCGTTCTTTATTCTCCAAAAAAAAATCAAGCAATCTTTTATTATATGCAATCCAGTTATCTACACTATTATTTATATTTAAAGAGAGAGGGGCATTATTTACTGAACGCATTAAATTATATTTAGGGTGATCATATATCATGATGAATTTTATGCTTTTATCTATATTTTTCCAAAAATCAAGAAAAAATATTATAGATGGATCTGCCCACCCCCAAAGTTTGTTATTTAGATTGTTCATCATTAGTTCAAGAACCATGCTATCCCACATGGTTGAGACTTGAACAGCTGAGAATTCTCTCTCATCTACTACATCATTAACTTCTGGTGTTTGATAAAATTGACATAATGAAGCGGTGATATATTCTGGGGAAATTTTATTACTTGTAGAATAATTTGGTGAGTTCATGCCAATTTCTTTCAAAAAATGTTCAACTATCTGATACTTTGAGCCAGGATGTCCGACTAGCACTAATTTATTCATCATATTTCCTCTTTATTATCTACAAGATTACTTTATTTTAAACACTGTCGTTTATCGTAATGGTGATATTGCAGACATATATTTCAAATCTGTAATGTAATTTAGGTGGCGTTATGTGATAATACTAAATGAAACTATCTATATCTCAATAGCACATCTGATTTATTTGGTATAGCCATTCATCAATAAACAATATCAATATAACTCAGAGCACCTCCTAATAATTGACATATTGCGTTACCACCTTCTTTTAGACAAAAATCTTAATTATAAACTCTACCAAACTAACGCTGATATTTTTCAAAATCATAAAACAAATGGTTTAAATAAGTATATAACAAAATATCAACGTACAACTATTTAAAACAAGTATTTATACTATAAACTTCAGAAACCAACACAAAATACAGGAATGTGAATAAAAAAGTAAGTTTTTACCCTTCCACATTATACACTAATTCGAGGTTAAGTTTTGAATATCCTGCGATTGCTTGTGTTTCTTTTATGATGTCTAAAGGCCATTTTTTTGTAAATGTGTTCCAAAGTCCTTCCATTGAACCTGATGAGACCTCTCTTAGCCAGTTTTTTTCTCTGGGAACACATATCATACCAATTTCATTCTCTAACATATAGCGAGAAAATCTAACATCGACGAATCGTTGAGAACCATCCATATATTTTAAAGATGGTAATTGATCTGCCTTAAGAAAAACAGTCCCTGTACCTAATTGATTTACAACTCTCGGTCGCAATAGCCCTTGAGTAAATGAAAATACTTTTCTTTTAGACTGATCTCCATCAAATGCATCTATGTATATACAGCCATGAATCCCAACAATGCAATTGAATATTGCAAAGGAATTATAAAAATTGAGCATTTTTTCTACATAATCGGGAGGGTAAATAATATCATCATCTGTAAGTACGATCATATCATTTTTAGCGCAAGGAAATATAAATTTGCCCACATCCTTATAATCTTTATCTGGAATAACTGGATTTAATTTTGAAAAACCATCTAATTCCTCAGGAATTTCTTCAAACTCATTCAGGCAAAGATTAATTTTATCTACTTGAGCATGTAAACTTTGTATAGAATGCACCAACTCTTTTTTTCGAGGTGGGTATGATGACATATTTGCAACAATCATGGGGTAATATTTTAATTAATATTGCATGTTAATGAAAACTATCAACGTATTGATAGTCGTTTATTTATAGGAAATGCTTAATAAACAGAACACATTAAGTTGATTAGAATGACTCCGCACCTCATGGACGATATGTTTAATTAAAAATAACTACTAGGGTGTACGTTTGATATATTTATCTTCATCTAAATTATTACTCTTACCATATCAAACCACTCTTTGCATAAACATTTCCTGTAACTATCTAAAAATAAATTGGCAGATAATTAATTAAAGAATAACAGCAACGTATTACGAGATCACGATCAAATTCATAATTGCCTAGTTCAAAGTATACTGTCCATCCTCCTCATACACTAAATACAATAGAGTTTATATAATTATATAGAGTGTGATTACAATCTCCGGCAATGACACTGTTAGTGCAACAGTAATCAGGCCTCCCTCTTAGTATTGCTTACGCTGAAAGAATAACTGGCAGCCTGCCACACCATGTTGTCTGGCAACGAGGAAGACCGCCATTTTCGGTTCAAGGCTCTGCTGAAAAATAGCGATTTTCCTGTGTGGCACGCTGTCTGCGTTTCTCTGCTTCTAAGACACCAATTATCTATTCTCCAACTACTAGTCTAAAAGACTAGTATCACTACTATCAGTTATTTAAATGATATTGATTGCCTAGAGATTCAGGGAGCTAGTCTAGTTATTCAGAGAACGGTATCTTAACAATTTTGTTATGATTTTAGGAGATCTGGATTTCTATTCATGATGCTTGGCGACAAAAATAAATGAACAAAAAGAACTTATATCAGCCACAGCAACATAATTTCTTATGTCACTTGTATTCTACCTGTGTCATTAAGTTTATCGTTTCAATTTCATAAGATACATATGCTATTTGTCATATTAATTTTATTATTAACACCAACGAATGACAAGCAGAACATATAAATACCTGAACTAAGAGTTAATTATTTAATATAATTATCATTCAATATCTAAAGCTTGATACATTTTATACTCATCTATACCACTTTGAACATTCTCATAATAACCAATAATATAGCTATTTTTAAAAACAATCGCCACATCACAAAACTCTTTCAATGAATTCAAACTATGTGAAACCATCAAAAAGCTAGACTCTTTATGCCTTTCTTTAAACAATTGAGCGCACTTCTCTTTAAACCTGGCATCACCGACAGCTGTTACTTCATCGACGATATAATAATCAAACTTAAATGCCATGCTTAAACCAAAGCCTAAACGCGATCGCATACCTGAGGAGTAAGTTTTGATCGGCATATCAAAGTACTTACCGAGTTCGGCAAATTCTTCGACAAACTCAATTTTCTCTTTCAGCTCTTCTTGCTTCGCGTATAACCGCGCAACAAATTTTACGTTTTCGCGTCCGGTTAAACTTCCCTGGAATCCACCGGCGAGGCCGACTGGCCATGATATCGTTTTATTGGTGATGATCTTTCCGCTATCGGGGCGGTCAATGCCACCAATCATTCTCAGTAACGTTGATTTACCCGCACCATTACGACCAATAAAGGCAACGCTTTTTCCTGAAGGGATTTCGATGTTTAAATCCTTAAACACATAGTGTCGCCCCGTTGGCGTACGATATGACTTCGTCAAATTCTCAATCTTAATCATGATGTCAGCATTGCCTCCTCACGAGTTCGGTATAACGCCAGACCGATGAACAGGGTGACCAGAGTGAACATTGCAAGGTAGTTCAGACTCACGCCTTCGCTGATATAGCCAGGCATAACTGCCTCGCGGCTTAACTCTACGACATGCACTAATGGGTTCCAGAGTAGATATGACCAGTATTGCTTCGGAATCGAATGTAGAGGGAACATGATGCAGGAGATGAAATACAGCGGCTTAAGCAGTATCGGCAGGACCTTTTGCATTTCAGGGAAGGTTTTACCAACGACCATGAATATTAAGCCGATGCCACATGAAAGAATGATTAACAAACTCCAGGTGAGCACTAGTTGTAAAAAGTTTGTTATCTCGAAATATTCACCTGCCATCCAGACGATAAGCATGAGCAATATATAAACAGCATCGTAAATCAGCGTCTCAAGCAGTGCGCGTGCAATGATCGTATCGATGGGTTTTACTGGTCGATAATTAAACAACCCCTGGTTCGCTTCAATAGCGCCTACAGAACGATTGCTGATACTGCTAAAGATAAAAAAGGGAATCAGGCCATTAAGTAAAAACACCGGGAATGAGATGTCTGGCATCGTGCGGTGCATAATGTAACCAAAAATGCCCAACAGTATCAGCAAATGCGCAGAGGGTTCGAGAATCGCCCACAAATATCCCAGACGGAACTTACCAAAGCGTGTTCGTATTTCTCGTAGAAATAATGCCTCTACGGTGACTTTCTGGACTTCAAATCCACTTCTTGCCATTTGATGATGTGATCCTAATCTCTTCAGGTACGCTACCGCCCTTGGCTTAACAGCTACCAATACACTGGAGGTAATGCTTATTTGTAACTGGATAAAATTCACTCAGACGGTTTGACCTTTTTAATAGTCGCAAAAAAATTTCAGCAGAAATTATTTCCGCAGGGATAAATAGATCTATTTCCGTCTCGTTTCTTCTAATCCATTCTTCAGGCATGAATGGATTCGGTCTTCTGGTAATTTCAGAAAACTGGCCGTTTTAGAATGCAGATTTAATTTCTCAGGAAATTATTTTTTATTATTACTGTTAACTACTTGATTATAATACCCCCTATGGATTTTATGCGTAACAATACCTGCAATCCGTTTCAAACCAGAACGCACGCGATTGATTACCAATAAATTGTTCACCAAGAAACTATTTCCCTATTTAAAATTCACTCGTGTACTTCTTATTTATATCTACAGCCCCCTCTTTACAGCCATATTTGTGATTTATATCACATTTAAATGGTGTTATTTAAGTCGCACCAATAATCCCGAAGGTAATTATTTTCGTCGATTAAAATATACATCTTGATTATTTTGTGTATTTATTTTAACCAGTGTTACAACCAACACCATCCCTCAGTAGATATACCTGAGCAGACATTTCTTAAAATCGACGAATAGTTTCACTGGAAATTATTATGCTTATTTGAAATTCCCTTTCTGATTATCTCCAGGAATTTTACTAATTTCCAAGCAACACAAAATACAGATCACACAAGAATTATCCTATATGTTTTGACCTATCAATTGTTACTCAATGATTTATTACAACTATTAATAATCATAATGTGTCAAAACACTTAAGCATCTTTACAGTCTTAGAAAGGTGTCGATTAACGAAGGCTACATGGTGAAAAACAGGTTCCTTCAGTGTTACCGAACATTCCGTGGTGGTCTGGAGGGAGATAAATCTTGCTACATCGGAACTCAGCCCGGTGAGCTGGTTTGACAGTTCCGCACTCACCATTGGGCTAAGGGTTATCAGGTGGGGTTAAGGAAATGGCAATACCTACCCCCGTCCAAACTCCAGTCGCAGCACATTTACCATCCCTGGCTTCTCAGCAGCACTGACATCAATTTGTGTCACCCGCAGCGCATATTTTTCATCCAGTGCGTTTAACCATTTCAGAAGGTCATTAAACACCACAGGTTCTATCCAGACCTGAATATTCTCCCCACGCTCGGCTATCCGCTTGATGACCACCGAGTGCGCGGAAGCGCTGTCACTGATGACCCGCGATACCTGTGCTTGCGTTGTCGTGCCGGATTTTCGCGCCGCAATAATATCCGGCGCAGTGCTCTTCAGTCGCGCGTTCATCGCCACCAGCTGCTGCAACATCGTCTCCTGTTGTTCTATCCGCTCGCTCAACGGCTGCCAGATGAGGACGTAATATACGGCGCAAAACAGGAACACGGCCGCGGCCAGTAACATGCCTTTTTCACGCGGCGAACGCCCCGCCAGGTGCTGTGCCAGCCAGTGTTCGCCACGGCTTAACTGGCGTTCACGCCATTGCTGAAAATAGTGAATAAATTTATCGCGTAACATGTTATTTCCTCCGCAACGTTACGCCGCCGGAAACCGCATCACCCTCTTTCTGTAACGCGTCCTGTTGCACAACATAATCTGCCGCCAGTGCGCTACGCAGTTTATCGAAGCTGGCAAAGTTCGCAGCCCGTAGCTGGAGGTGAAGCGTCTGGCGTTTTTGATCAAAGGTGAAACCACGCATTTCGATGTCGGTAAGTGACGCTGATTTCAGGGTACTGGCGATCGCTGACAATTCTGCGAGCAGCCGGGTATCGTCGGCCTGTGGGCGATATTTTTTCAGCGCCATCGTCACCTGAGAGCGTAAATTCACAATCCGCTTCTGCTCCGGGAATAGCGTTAAGAACTGTTTCTCCGCCTGGGTGCGGCTTTGCGCCACCTGTTCGCTGACGCTCCATAACGTCACGCCCCGTTCCACTGCCAGCGCAACCAGAATCAGCAATATCGGCAGAATCATCACCCGCCAGCGCGCCCACTGTTTTCGGTAGCTGACGCGAGGCTGCCACGGTCCAGTCAGCAGGTTCCCTTCCGGTTCGCCATAAGTGGTAATGGCGGGCAGAGCCGTCACTGTCAGGCGTTCGGCGTCTGCACCAGCCCATGCAGACAGTTCTTCCGGTGCAATGCCGACCACGGTTAGTGAAAACGGTAAATCCTGCTCATTGAGCTGTGCGCGGAACATGACCGGAGCCAGCGCCCGCCCGGCGCTCCATCCCCGGCATTCATCGATGCGGCAGATAACCCGTTGCGCATCGCCAGCCATATAGCCACAAGGAATGGACATCCAGTCTGGCGCGACGGTAGCGCGGGTGATGCCGTTTGCCTGCAACCATTGCGCAATGTTACGCATATGCTGTTGGTGAATCACTGCTACGGTTGCCAGTTGCTGGTCGATTTTCAACGGGGCGAAATGCAGTTCATCGATATCCTGATTCAGCTCTTCTTCCAGCAAGGCGGGCAGAATAGTCGGTATCTGCTTGCGGGCGACATCAGGCAGTTCAACCTGCCAGACGCTGATCCATTCGCCGGGAATGTAGAGTCGAATCGCATCGGTTTGCAGCCATTGCTGGAGACGTTCGTCAGCAACGTCAGGCCAGATACCGTGTTCCACATCGGGTGTACGGCGCTGCCAGCGGACGGTGTCGGAGTCGCAAAGCGGGAAAAAAATCTCAAGGATGGAACTCACTCACTTTCTCCTGTCTGATGCCAGAGAACAGAAAAGTGTTGTGGGCCCATGCGGACAATTAACGAGTTCATCGTCAGTTCAATCTCATTCACGGTGATATCTGAACGCAGCCAGAAGTAATTGCTGTCCACGCTCAGGACGGTTTTTAGCTGTTTTTTAGTACGCTCATCGACGTCTGCGAGTAGCGGCTGTGCAAGAAACTGATCGACATCTTCCCAGCCCTTCGCCGGACGTTGTTGTAATAACGCCCGCGCCTGTACAGGGCTTAACCACGGGTCAAACAGCGCCTCAAGAATCACACTTTGCGTGACATCCAGGGTGTTGATGTTGATTTGCTGGCGGGTCATCGGCAGCGCACAGACCAGCGGTTTCAGTTTTTGATAAAGTCCGGCGTCCATTCCCTGCACCACGCGCATCTCACTGATATCGGCCAGCGGTTGATTAGCGGCGTAAAACGGCACCGAACGGGCGAGATACTCGCTGTCTTCACGACCCAGACGCGTCTGCACGCTGCGGTCTTCGTCAATAAACTCCCACAGGCTTTCGGCTATCAGTTCGGCACGATAAGCAGGCACATCGAGGCGCGAGATCAGGGCAATCAGTTGTTGTACCGCGAGCGGACGCGACGCCGTCGTCGGCTGAGCGAGGGCATTCAGGTTAAAGCAGGCCTGTGCGTCACGCAGAGTGACGGCGATTTGCCCCTGCGGCAGTGGGAAAAAACGAGGGCCAGAAGCCCACGGCTGTGCCTGATGCACACGCTTTTCATTTTTCAGGCTCAGACTGAGTGCGCTCAACGCCAGGCTTTCCGCACTGGCGCTGTACCACAGCGCCTGCTGGTACTCCTGCTGGCTGCGCGTTCGCCCAAGTTGTTGCTGCATCCGCCCGGAAAGCGTGATGGTCACCAGCATCATAACCGCCAGCAATACCAGCACCACGACCAGTGCCATTCCGCGTTTTGGTGGTGAGGTGATCATGATAATTGCGGCCCGCGTAACAACCAGATGCGTTCAATTTCGCCCCATTGCGGCGAATGCAGGGTTATGCGTACTGCCACAGGAATCGCCTGCACTGATGACCAGCTCTCCTGCCAGCGCGTGCCGTCGTAGAACTGCAAACGGAGCGAATCCGCCGGGATTAATTTTTGCGTTGTTGGCTTCACGCTGCCTGCCGCATCGGTCAGTGGCCAGGCTAACCGTTCGAGATAACCACCATGAATGCGGTAACCGACGGTGAGCAGATTACTGCGCGGCAGACGCATCAACGGATTAACCACGCCGCCGCGCACAAAACGCATCCCTTCACTCTCAGACGCCAGCACGCCAGCGCCCGCCAGTAACGCTGGTTCACGCTGGCCCTGATCGCCTCTTACCGGACGCGGCATCATTTGTGTCAGATCGTGGTTCAAAAAACTCATCGTTTGCTGCATGAGGTTTAGTTTTTGATCGTGTCCGGCGACGGCGCTATTCACGCGTGTAACGCCGTTTGTCACCTGCAGCGCCATCAGTGCCAGTGAGGCAAAAATGGCAATTGCCACCAGCATTTCCAGTAACGTGAAACCAGCGCAAGTCCTTCTCACTGTTGGCCTCCCACGGCGCTAAACCAGGCGCGTCGTGACTGAATCACCGACGAAAAGTCTTCGTGACGGCTGACTTCAATATCCACTGCCTGGAGCAGCGCGTTGCCTGTACTCAGCGGTGTGGTTCGCCAGTACCAGCGGCTTCCTGCCATATCACTCTCGCCCTGGTGCCTGACCGCTCGTTGTTCACGGGTCATCAGGTAAAGCAGTGCGGTCTGGTTTTCAGCTACCCAGCCCGCTACCGTTTTTTCTTCAAGGATTTGCTGATTACTCAGCGCGCCGCTGGCGATCTGTAACACCGCCATGGCGGCCAACGCAAAAATCGCCAGCGCGAGCATTACTTCCAGCAAGGTAAATCCACGCTTCATGGCATCCCCTCATCACATTGATTGAGGGATAACACGCCATCGTGCGCCAGCTTTACCGCCCAACACGCGTTTTGTGCCGACGCGTAAAAACGCAGTGTAAACGGCGTGGCGGGTTCAAAAGGCGAAAAACGGATCTGCGGTGTCTTCTTTTTCGCCTCTTTTTGCAGCTCCAGTTCAATATCGTGCAGCGTCAGGCGACGACGCTGCAGCTCCAGCGCATATTCCTTCTGCCAGATATCACTTCCGGGTTGTAACAGCATCTGCACCTGTTTCGGCACCGTAACCTGTGCCGATAACCGGGTCGCAGAAACGGGCAACCATTGCCCGTGACGACGCTGCATAAACTGGTAACCTGGCGGGTCGATTAGCACACCGAGTGTTTGCCCTTCGATCACTGCCCTGTCCTTAAACTGCGCAAAGCGAGTCAGAAAATCCTGCGCCGCTTTTTTCGCAGGCGGCTCTGAAGCGGTCGCAAACGTCTGTACCACGCCCGCACTGGCAAGGCCGATAAGGAAAATCACCAGCATGATTTCCAGAAGTGTGAATCCGCGTTCAGGCACTGATTACTGAAACTCCTGCAAATTCCAGTTACCGATATCTGCGCCAGCGCCCTCCCCGTTTTCCTGACCATCTGCTCCCAGGGTATAAACATCAAACAGCCCTTTTTCACCCGGGCTGAGATACTGATAATCATTGCCCCACGGATCCTTTGGCAGTCGTTTAATGTATCCACCGGTACGGTAGTTACGGGAATCCGCCATATTGGCCGGTTGCTGGATCAGCGCCTCCAGCCCCTGTTCGGTAGTCGGATAACGCCCGTTATCCAGTCGGTACATATCCAGCGCATTCTCCAGCGCCACGATATCGCTGATGGCTTTTTGCCGATCGGCTTTCTCTTTGTTGCCCAACAGGTTAGGCACCACCAGACTTGCTAGGACGCCAAGAATAACAATCACCACCATCACTTCCAGCAGGGTAAAACCTGCCCGTGGTTTTTGTGTGCGGGATAACGAATTCATGTGATAACTCCGTAAATTACATTCCAACCATATTGTTCAGTTGCAGCATCGGTTCGAGGATGGCGATGACGATAAACAGCACCACGCCCGCCATCATCACCACCAGCGCCGGCTCAAACAGCCCTAACGCCAGCCCCACCTGGGTATCAAATTCCCGTTCCTGGTTGACCGCGGCCTGTTCAAGCATGGTTTCCAGTTCACCGCTCTGTTCGCCGGAGGCGATCATGTACAGCATCATCGGCGGGAACAGGCGCAACTCCGCCAGCGCGGCGCGCAGGCTGCTTCCTTCGCGGACGCGATCTGCCGCCAGCAGCAGTTGTTGCTCGACATAACGATTTGCCGACACGGCGGCGGCGGTCTGAATGCCTTCCAGCAGCGGAACACTGCTGGCGGTGAGGATGCTTAATGTGCGGGAAAAACGCGCCGTATTCAGTCCGCGCGCAACACGCCCCGTCACGGGCAAACGCAGCAAGGTTTTATCCCAGCGCAGGCGCATCGCAGGATTTTTGAGTAGCCGTTGCCCCAGCACCAGAAGCCCCAGCAAACCCGCCAGCCAGTACACGCCGCTGGTCTGTAACGTGTCGCTCATGGCGATGAGCATTCGGGTGGAGGCAGGCAGCGCGTGTCCGAGATGATCAAACTGTTCGATAATTTTCGGCACTACTGCCGTCAGCAAAATAGTGACCACGCCCGTTGCCACCACCAGCAGTACCAGCGGGTAGAGCATGGCCTGCAGCAGGCGTGATTTCAGATGCTGCCGCTGTTCGGTGTAATCCGCCAGGCGATTGAGCACCACGTCGAGATGTCCGGATTTTTCTCCGGCAGCGACCATCGAACAAAACAGGGAGTCAAAGACGCGGGGATGTTCGCGCAGGCTGTCCGACAGGGTATAACCTTCCTGAATCCGGCTGCGCAGCGCCATTCCGAGGCTTTTTACATGCAGTTTTTCACTTTGCTCACTGACCGCCTGTAAGCAGGTTTCCAGCGGCATTGCTGCCTGCACCAGCGTTGCCAGTTGGCGTGTGAACAGCGCCAAATCTGCCGCCGCCACGCGACGATGTGCATGCCGCCGACGCTGCAACATTCCCCCTGTCGAAGCATTCAGCCGGGCTTCAATGTGCACGGGGATAAGCTCTTTACCACGCAACAATTGACGGGCATGACGCGCGGAATCCGCCTCAATCATTCCTTTGGTTTTGCGACCATTACGCTCCAGCGCCTGATAGTAAAACAGTGCCATTACGCCTCCATGGTTACCCGCAGAACTTCATCGAGAGAGGTTTCTCCGGCGAGCACTTTCTCAATGCCGTTGCTGCGGATACCCGCAGAGTGTTGCCGGACATAACGTTCCAGCTCCAGTTCCCCGGCCTGACGGTGGATCAAATCACGTAATGTGGCGTCCACCACGATCAGCTCATGGATGGCAGTACGTCCGCGAAAACCTTTGTGATTACAGGCGGGACAGCCCTGCGGATGGTACAGCGTGACGGTTCGCGCATCGGTAATCCCCAGCAGGCGTTTTTCTTCGTCGGTGGCAGGCGCGGACTGGCGGCAATCGGGACACAGCGTGCGAACCAGTCGCTGCGCCATCACGCCCGTCAGACTGGAAGAGAGCAGGAAAGGCTCAACGCCCATATCCTGCAAACGCGTGATCGCCCCCACCGCCGTGTTGGTATGCAGCGTGGAAAGTACCAGGTGTCCGGTCAGTGAAGCCTGAACAGCGATTTCTGCGGTTTCGGTATCGCGGATTTCACCGACCATCACCACATCCGGGTCCTGACGCAAAATCGCGCGCAGGCCACGGGCGAAGGTCATGCCGACGCGGGTGTTAACCTGCGTCTGACCGATCCCTTCAATCATGTATTCGATAGGGTCTTCAACCGTGAGAATGTTACGCGAGTGGTTGTTCAGCTCCTGCAATCCAGCGTACAGCGTGGTGCTTTTGCCGGAACCGGTCGGCCCCGTCACCAGAAAAATGCCGTGCGGTTTGTGTAACAGCTGGCGCAACTGCGCAGTCAGTTCGAGACTTAAACCCAGACGCTCCAGCGTCAGGCGAGCCTGGTTTTTGTCCAGCAGTCGCAGCACCACCCGTTCCCCCCAGGCGGAAGGCATGGTGGAGACACGCACGTCAATCGCCCGACCGCCCAGCAGCAGCGCAATGCGCCCATCCTGCGGTACGCGTTTTTCGGCGATATCCAGCCGTGCCATCACCTTAATACGCGATACCAGCAGCGAGGCCAGTTTGCGCCCCGGACGCAGCATTTCATGTAGTGTGCCGTCAACACGAAAACGGATCACCAGACTCTTTTCAAACGTCTCGATGTGGATATCCGAAGCGCCTTCTTTAATCGCCTCTGCCAACATGGCGTTGATCAGTTTGATGATTGGCGCATCGTCGTCACTTTCCAGCAGATCTTCCGTTTCCGGTAGTTCTTCTGCGAGAGTAAAAAAGTCCTCAGCAGAACCGAGATCTTCCATCAGCTGGCGGGCCTCGGAAGAGTCCCGCTGCCAGACCGCATTCAGCCGCTGTTCAAATTCGGCCTCGTCGATTTGCCTCAGCGTAAAAGACGCGTTCAGCCCCCGCTGCAGCTCCTGCAAAACAGAGAGCGACAACGGATGAACATGGAGGATCTCCAGCGACGCTTCGCACCATGCCACCAGGCTAAACCGACGGCTGAAACTGTAGGGCAGACGCACGGTGTTAGCGGTGGTTTCCTGTGCTACAGGCACCATTAACGCGTTCTCCCGGCATTAAGGAACGCGCGAACTTCTGGCGGTAGAGCCTGATTTTGCGCTGGCAGTACCGGCTGCGCGGTGTGCGGCATCAGGCTCAAGCCTTGCTCATCGCGATAGATCTGTTCGGCGCGCATATAGTTATATTTGCGCTGCGACACGCCGTCTGCCGCCATACCGTCACGCAGAATGGTCGGGCGGATAAATACCATCAGGTTACGTTTTTCTTTTTTATCCGCCGTCGATTTAAACAGGTTACCAATCAATGGGATATCGCCAAGCAGCGGCACTTTCGCCACGCTTTCTCCCGCCTGATCGTCCATCAGACCGCCAAGCACGATCAGCTCACCATCGTTTGCCAGCACGGTGGTTTTCAGTTTGCGCTCGCCAAACACGACGTCGAGACTGGTCTGTCCTTCCACCTTCGACACTTCCTGCTCAATCACCATCTGTACCGCGTTTCCTTCGTTAATCTGCGGCGTGACTTTCAGCATGATGCCGACTTTTTTCCTCTCTACCGTATTGAAAGGATTGCTGTTATTAGAGCCAACAGTAGAGCCGGTTAATACCGGAACGTCCTGGCCCACCATGAAGAAGGCTTCCTGGTTGTCCAGCGTGGTGATACTCGGCGTGGAGAGCACGTTCGAGCTGGAGTCGTTTTTGACCGCCTGTACCAGCGCCATCCAGTCGCCTTTCACCACGCCAACCGCCGTACCGCTAAAGCCAGAAAGAAGCTGAGCGAGCGTGGAGAGATCGCCGTTAGTATCCGGGTTAATGGTGGTAGCGCCGTTTTCACTGATCACCGTGGAGCCTTTCTGCGGTTTTGCCTGAGAAATGGCTGCACCCAGCGTGCCAATAGGGATCTGCGTACCGTTAGCAAACTGCATTAATCCGGCATCTTTCGACGCCCACTGCACGCCGAAATTGATATTGCTACCTTCGGCAACTTCCACGATCAACGCCTCGACGTGCACCTGAGCACGGCGAATATCCAGTTGTTCAATCACGCTTTGCAGCGACTGCATGATGTCCTGCGGCGCGGTAACAATCAGGGCATTACTGTGTTTGCTGGCGGCGATGGAGACAACCTCACGCCCGCTACCGACGGTGCCTTCCGCCTCTTCTTTAGCCGCCGTGAGCGTGCCGCTGACCTGCTTCAGTACATCGACCAGATCTTCGGCTTTGCTGTATTTGAGATAGAAAACCTGGCTGTTGCCGCTGCGTTCCATTTCTGAGTCCAGCCGACGGATCAGGCGGCGCATTTTGTCCCGCGTGGCCGGGTCACCACTGACAATCACACTGTTGGTGCGTTCGTCGGCGACAATTTGAGATTTCAGCGTCGCAGGCTGGTTCTCGCCGCTGTTTTTCGTCAGGCTTTCCAGCACGCGGGCGATTTCCGAAGCCGAGGCGTTATCCAGCGGGATCACCTCTTCGGTGCGATTACCCGCATGATCCACGCGCTGGATCACTTCCGTCAGGCGCTCCACAACTGAGGCGCGTCCGGTAAGCATAATCACGTTGGAGGGATCGTAATTAACAACGTTGCCTGAGCCTGCGCTGTCGATCATCTGGCGCAGAATCGGTGCCAGCTCGCGTACCGACACATTACGTACCGGCACGACTTTGGTGACCATTTCATCGCCCGCGTAGTTGTCGCTGCCTTCACCAACCAGCGGCAGCGGCTCGACTTTCGCGGCACTGGATTTCACCACCTTCAGCACGTCGTTTTCCATCGGTACGACGGCATACCCCTGTGCTTCCAGCAGGTTAAGGAATAGCTGGTAATACTGGCGTTCATTGAGCGGGGTCATGGTGCGAATACTCACTTTCCCCTGAACGCCCGGCCCCATAATGATGGTTTTATTAAGGTTAGCGCCGACGGTTTCGATGAACGATTTCAGGTCGGTATCTTTAAAATTAGCGGTGAAAGTGGCTTCTTCCGCCCAGACCGGTGAACTGCATAATGCCGCTGCCAGCACCAGCGCCAGTAAACGCTTTTTTGTTTTGAGGCCAGTTGTCTTCTTACGCCAGACCGACAACGTCATATCACGCCAAAACACGATGAATGATTCTCCTGGATTAAATGCGGTTAGCGCAGCGCGATGGAAATGTCGTAGCGCGCACCCTTGCGTAAAACCGTAAGTTGAATGGAATCCATTGAAGGTAACTGCCGCATCAGAGCAATCATTGCTCGTGGATCAGTGAAATCCTGCTGATTTAGCGCAATGGCGATATCGCCTTCCTTAAAACCGCTGGCATCGAACAGAGAACGATCTGCCCCCGGTTTCACTGCATAACCGACAATCCCTTCCTTACGCACAGGCGTAAGCTGGATATAGTTAAAAATTTTCTGCGGATCTTTCGCCAGTGCCTGACGCACGGCAGCCGGGATCTCAACTGGCGCACTGGCAGCAGGCTCAGCAACAGCTTGCTTTGCTTCGTCGCTGACGGCTTTTTTGCTGGTCACGGCTTTGGTGGGACGCTTCTCTTCTGCCAGACTCAGACGTTCCATTTTCCCCTGATAGCGCAGCATCACATGGTCACGATTAATTTCCTCAATCACCGCGTTGTGAGAGCCAAGCCGTTCGCCCTGTAAATAGACCTGCTGTTTGCCGCCTTCTTCAATCACCGCGCCGGGTCTGGCACCAAAGGCGATCCCGCGCAGCACCACATTAAGACGCGTTTCTGCCACAGGCGCAGGTTCGGGTTGTTTTACCGGTGCGGCGACGGGTTGATATTTGCCAAACCAGTTTTGTTGGCTGACTAATTGCACGTCATTTTTATCGAACGGTTTTGCATCCGCACGGAGCGGTTTATTCGCCGATGAGGAAACCGCCGTATATTCCGCAGAAAAGGAGAAATAGCGCCAGAGTGAATACGCCATTTTTGCAGAAATAATAAGCAGCATGAGCCAGAACATCCCGCGCACCATTTTTCGCAGATGCTCTTTGTCTGTATTAAGAGATTGTCTCTGGCTAAGAGTGTGACGAATTTTTGTCAGCAACTGAATGAGATAAATTCGTGCGTCACGAAAAACAACCCGCGCCAATTTATATCTACCCGACGTTATGCTTTGACTATTCCACAGGTGGTACGATCCAGTTTCCGCTGATACTGGTTTCCTGTACGTGTATCATTAATCGTTATGCTGTAATTAATTCCCTCGGTAATCATTAATTTCACCGTCGGGTCAGCGCACATTTGTCGTTGATAGCTGGTTAAAAAGGCATCAGGTGTCTGCGTGGTCTGAGCACCCGCTTCGCTGATAATGGTCATTTTTACCGTCGTGCCGCTACTTTGCGCCAGCACTAAGGTATATCCCGCAGATTTAATCGGCAGGTTTTGGCTGATATTTTGCGCCTGTTTTTTCGCCAGTAAACTGGCATTTTCATTATGGCCGGCACAGCCACTTAATAATCCTGTAACGCTCAACAATAGCGATATTAATACCCTCCCTGGCATTTGTTTTATCGACATGGTAAATAATCTCTAAGGTTATTAATAAGAGTTAAAATGTCACTTTGATAATGACGTGGTTATCATTAAAACAATGCCTGTAGATAAAGTGTTGCTATACCGCCCAGACTTAAACACGGTCCAAAAGGCAGTGTGGTTGATCCTCTTTTTGTAATAACGGCATATATCAGGCCGCAGCATGATGCGATTAAAGCAACATTGGGTAGCGACAACGGCCCCACCCAGCCACCTAACGCAGCGAAAAGTAATACATCGCCCATGCCTAATGCTTCTTTACGCAGAACTATTCCGGCTATCCAGCGCAGGGAGTAAAAAGTGATAAACCCCACCAGGACGCCGGTAACTGCGTCTTGTAGCGTTAACGGACTCTGTTGCGCCCATGCCGCAATCAGCCCGGTCCACAATACGCCCTGAGTAAAAACATCGGGCAGCCATTGGTTATCGAGGTCAATGACGCTCGCGGCAATCAGCCAGGCGGATAATATCATCACCGCCAGCCCCCATCCACTTTCTGGCCACACCAGACTCGCCAGCAAAAAAGCGAGTGCCGTCAATAACTCCACCAGCGGATAACGCTTGCTGATTTTCGCCTGACAGTCGCGGCAGCGCCCTTTGAGCATCAACCATGAGAGCAGCGGAATATTGTCACGAACGCGGATGGTCTGCTGGCAATGCGGACAGTGCGAGCGTGGCAGCGCCAGGTTTATTTTTGACTGCGTACTCGGCATTTCACCGTGAAACTCCGCCATTTGTTGGCGCAGCATGATGGGGTAACGCCAAATCACCACATTCAAAAAACTGCCGATGATCAATCCTCCGACGGTTGCCAGTATGGGCATCCCCGCGGAGTATTGCTGAAAAACATCAAAAAGCATGGTTAAAGGTTGTTTGTTGTAACTTGCCGGATGCGGGCCTGCGGGTGTATGCCATATGGCTTTCCTCCAGGCCCGATGCGCCTTATTTCATGCCGGATGCGGCGCGAGCGCCTTATCCGGCATACAGGCTTACTCAGCTGACATCTTATGCTCGGTAACCTGATTAATGGTTTCCGGCCCTTGCTGCGGTTTCGGCAGATTAAGCGCCGCCAGCGTCTCGTAAGCCGACTGGCTCACACCGCCCTCGAAGTTCATCTCGCTCGCTCCCGGTAACTGGTAAGCATTCGCGCCCGGATTCCATTTCTTAAAGAACTCCGAAAGATCCGTCTGAGCGACCCAGGAGGCACACAGCATCAGCTTGTCGGCAGCGTTACCGTTGGATTCGGCACAGTAATTTCTTTCGCCAAACTTGGTTTTGCCAACATCATCGCCGCGTGCTTTACGGTGCATCAACTGGAACAGGTTCCAGCCTTTCATCCCTTCACGATCGCTGTAGAACTCAGGCAGGTCACCTTCTGGATACCACTGTTTGATATCAAAGTTTTTCTCTGCCCACTCCTTCAGCTGCGCGTACATCAGCAGACGGTCGCCCGCACCGCCGCGCGCCCATGCCTGACCGTTGCTCTCCTCCAGATATTCCGGCGCGACAGTAATATCGTCAGCGACACGGTTCATCTTGCCGAGATAGCGATCCTGCATGTACAGCGCCAGAACGTTGTTCGCTACTTCAGTTGCGCCAGGAACAGTCAGCGGCGTTTCGGCGGCGTTGTGCCCTACTTCGTGCCAGATCAACCAGTCGTTCAGCGGCGTCGTCGGCAGCGTGGTGCTGTTCGTCGAGAAGCTGCTGTTCATTACCGGATAACCCGAGTGCGCATCACCGATGGAGATCTGCACATCGTTGGTGAAACGATGCTTGTGCCCCGTCAAGTTTTTATAGGTAAACATCCGGTGCTTACCGTCTTCATCATTACGACCGTAGAAGTCATTCATCGAGCTGGCAAAGGTATCCAGATCTTTAGCGAATTCTGCTACACCACCAGTGAAATTGCTGGCCTCAAGGTTCTTCTTCGGCGTGGTATAAACGAAAGCGTCTGATTCCAGCTCGCCCAGCGGCGCAGGGGAGTTCAGAGCGTTTTTCCATTCGCCGTCTTTATAGAACGGCGCTTTTACCACACCAGTAAAGGTGAATTCGGCTGACTCATTCTTTGGGCTGTTGCCCTTGATATAAATCAGACCACCGTAAGGCACCTTGAAGGTCACCTTATCATTGGCTTTCAGATCATAGGTTTTCGTCACTTTTGGCGGACGGTTCAGCGCGACTTCATGCTTCTCGCGTCCGGTCAGATCGTCGGCCAGCGCCACGGTGACAGTCACAGGAACTGATGCAGAAGACTCAATGGTGACCTCTTTCTGAGCCGGAGCCCACAGGCCAGTAGACTGCATGTTACCCGCAAACCATTTGGTCGGATTGGAGTACAGGCTGATGGTTTCAGTAACCTTCTCACCTTCTGCCGATACCGCTCCCGGATACTTCTCGACATCAACTTTGATGTTCAGATCCCACCAGGAACGACCCAGCATCAGGCGCGTCAGCGGTTTTTCCATATAGTTGAGCGGATAGCTCGGGTTCATCATGCCCGCTTTATTAACGCTCTTCTCGCCGTAGATCATGTTGTTATCGACCAGCGATTTTTTCAGCTCATCAGAACACTGCGTGCCGCCAGTATAGGCATCGTTGGCGTAGCAGTTCAGGAACTCGGTGAACGTTTTAAAGCCCAGCTCGTCATCCTTGTCGTTTTCATAGCGATATTCAATTTTATTCCACAGCCAGACCGACACGTTCTGGTACAGACGTTCCAGATCGACGCTGCTCAGACGCTCACCTTTGCGACCATTGGTCCGGAAGTAGAGCTCATGCTGATACAGACGCTGAATGTTGGTGCCTAAATCCGCAGCCTGCACCATCGCTTTTGCCGTGTCGGCGTTAAGGCTTAGTTGCGTATACTGTGGAACATACATGCCACCAGTAACCGGAACCCCCGTGCCAGGACGATATTCCAGACAGTTGACCTCGTAGTGGTAAGTTGGGTCCTTACACTCCTTTAATCCAGGAAACTTCTCAAAGATTTTTGCCTTCGCAGCCTTCAGAGAATCCTCTGTTTTATGATCGGCCTCATCAATAAAGGCATAACGCGTTTCCTGTTTGCCATCTACATCTTCCAGCCAGCTGGCAACTTCCAGCTTCGGTTTGTCATCAGGTTTGTTTTCTACCTGATATTTCCACTTAACTTCCCCTGTCTTACTATCGATGGTGTACGGCAGCGCACCATCTACGGCAGGATAACGTTCATAGACCCAAATGCCCGTTGCGCGCTGCTGACGAACGCGGTTCGGATACCCTTGCGGATCGTTATTTACTACCGACTTGTTCAGTGCCATCGACAGACCTGCGGCATCAAGCAGACGTACAAAGCCAGACGCGCTCTCTTCCTTAAGATTGCTCATCACGTTTTCCATGATCAGCACCGATCCACCTTTGTTCAGATAGGCGATCAGATCGGTCACATCCTGCTGAGTCAGCTTCGGTTTGCTGGTATCTGCTCGCAGCGGGATTGCATAAGGATCGTTACCAACCTGAGTCACATACTCAAAGCCGTTGAGGATCAGCAGCGGCATTTCCTGCGGGTCGAGATCGCCATAGCTACTTAAATGCTCAACAGAGATACCCGCAAAATCCGGATGAAAGCCGAACTCAGCGCTGTTTCCTGTAACCTGACCATGACGTTTGAAATAGACAGTATCCAGGTTGGTGCCTACGGTCATGCTGGCTTTCGCGTCCGGCGTCCATTTATCGTCGGACAGATAGCGCAACACGTTCTGCATAAAGTGCTTCATATCATTAGAATCACTGTTACGCGTACACTGACCGTTTTTATCAACACCGCCTTCCCAGCTGTAACCGTTCGGACAACGCAAAATGCTGTTGTAGTGCGGGTTACCGATAACCATCAGTTTGCCCTCACCGACTTGCCCCAGCGAAATAAACGGCAGGTTAAAGGTGGCGGTATCGCGCGTAACGTTTTCCGGCTCAACGAGAGAAGGCGCTTCCGTAATGTACGCCAGCTCGTTTTTATCCCAGGCGCGTTTTTCGCCAAACGCCAGCCAGTAGTTTTTATCATTACGCGCCATCAGAATCGGGAAGGCCGCGTTGGAGATATTCACCACTGCCTGACCGCGCGCATTACCGGTACTGCCATAGAAGTTGGTAGAGTCATGGAAGACGTGGAATTTCGTCACTGATTTGTAATCTTTATCCACACCCCACAGCTTGTTGATAACGCCCTGAATCTGACCTTCGTTAACATTGCGTGCTGTCAACGAGAACCAACGCTGAGAGTTGCAGCCCCCAAGGGAGTCACAAATCGCCGTATCAATCTCTTTAGCCTGCCCGGATTCAAACTGCTCAAGAAATTCGTTTGTCCGCTCAAAGGTTTGATCACCTTCGCTCAACGCCTCGCCATTGGATAACGAGAGATTGATAATCTCGTTGATTACGTTGGGATACTCGGCAAAGACCTTGCGCACTACGTCCGGCACTTCACGCTCATCATTTTTTCCGGCCTGGGAGTAACGATGAATAAGCTGATCAATATTCGCGCCGCGAACTTCGTCACCCAGTTCAGTCAACGCAATGGTCGACTTATTGCCGCGCACTGAGCCCAGTTCAAAGGTGTCGATACCAAAGGAGATGGTTTCGCCCCAGCTGAAGTTGAATTTGCCGTTTTCGCCAGTTACGCCACGGCCTGAGCTGGTGTAGTAATTTACGCCAACCACACCATTGCCCATGCTATCTACCAGTCGGCCTTCGGAGAGAATGATTTCAGTGGGTTGATACTGATAAAACTGTTCCGCGTTAGCCGACACGAAGGAAGCGTTCAGATCCGGTTTTGTTCCCGGCGTGGTGACGGGCACAACCGGTGAAGTATGAGTGGATGGCGCTTTATCGGTCGCGGCATTGTTTTCCACCTCTTCATTGACCAGCTTTTTGAACTCTTCCGGTGCCAGATCGATTTGCTTATACAGCGAGTCGAAACGTTTACTCTCGATCACTGAGGAGAACGTCAGGCAAACCTGTTCTGTATTCGCCGGACAGCTGTTACTGGACGTTACCAGCGAAACCGCATTGCTTTTCTTGTCATCGGAAGCTGCCAGTTCTTGCGCGTCCTCAAGACTAAACGACACTTTTTCAACCGCACGCAGGCTACGCGCAGCTTCTGACTGGGTGTCGAAGGTAGCAATTGTCGTGTTACCCGCCACGCAAGTAACGTCCTCACCAGGTGTAAATGTAAAGCCATCGCTGGATTCACCATTACAAGTAGCACCAGTTACCCGCTGGCTTCCGCCCAGGGTCAGATAACCCGTTTTCGTAGGAACAGGTTCTGGCTCCGGTTCTGGCTCAGGATCAGGTGTCGGTTCCGGCGTAGGTTCTGGGTCCGGCGTTGGCTCAGGCGTCGGCTCCGGGTTTGGTGTTGGATCAGGTTTCACTTCCGGCAAAGACCCTGTTCCAGAATCTACAGGCGGCGTATCGGAGGAAGATCCGGAGCCACCGCCATCACAACCGGCTAACAGGGTTGCACTCAAAATAGCCGCTAAAAGCGATTTCTTATATTTAAATTTCTTATTCATTAATAACGCAAGTGACAAAACAAAGTTAAAAGATTCGTAACCGGGGAAATAGTTTTATGCTTTATCTTCTTTAATAACTTCCTCCATTCTTAAGAAAACGGCATCATTGATAGAAAAACAGGTGAAATTTATAAGAATAACCCCTATTCGATGTCTGGCTGGTTATTTTTACGAAATTTCAATAAACAAAAAATTAACAACTTTTCACAACGTAACTATATAAATTTGTTGGTAGTTTTAACGATTAAGATTGCAAAAGCAACAGATAGAACGGTGTTTGCTCATCAAGCGAACATAATTAATACTGACTTGTTTTGCGTGATAAAAAAACAGATGTTCTCACGCTTTTAATTATTTAGCAGGTTATCTGAACGCGAAACATTATTGCCACATGGATAATAAAGCGGGAAATAATTTTCCATTAATAAGACAGAGTAATGTAAACGAAGCCGGATGATATTAACGATCATCCGGCTTTATTAACTTACGAAACTAACATCCCGGTAAACACATACGCCTGCAACAGCGTGATAATGCCGATCACACTGGCAAAGATCAGACTGTGCTTCACGGTGTAGCGGAACAGTTCAGATTCTCGGCCCACCATGCCCGTCGCGGCGCAGGCCACGGCGATAGATTGCGGGGAAATCATCTTGCCAGTTACGCCGCCGCTGGTATTTGCTGCCACCAGCAGAGTGTCAGAGACGTTGATTTGCTGCGCCGTGGTCGATTGCAGTGAACCAAACAGGGCGTTAGAGGAGGTGTCCGAGCCGGTAAGGAATACGCCCAGCCAGCCGAGAAACGGTGAGAAAAACGGGAACATCACGCCTGTACCTGCCAGTACCAGCGCCAGCGTGGTGGACATGCCGGAATAGTTGGTGACGAAGGCGAACGCCAGCACCATGCCAATCGACAATATCGGCCACTTCAGACTAATTAGCGTTTCGGCAAAGACGCCAATCCCTTTCTTGATGCCCACGCCGAGGATGAAGATAGAGATAATCGCCGCAATAAAAATAGCGGTGCCGCCAGCCGAGAGAGGGTCGAATTTAAACACCGCATCCATTGGCGTTGGTTGGGCGACAATGGGTGCCGCTTTCAACACTTGTTGATGCAAATGAGGGATCTGGAAATTAATCACCAGTGAATAAAACGCGCCGCCCGGAGCAAATAACGCTTTAAACGGCTTCATGGTCCAGATGGTGACCAGCACCGTTAAGATTAAAAACGGTGACCACGCACGAATGATTTGCCCCAGACTATATTCTGAAGGCACGGGACCGCCAGAAGATGGTTTATTCACCACCATCGCACCTGCGGATTGTCCCATGCTGATTGCCGTTTCGGTATTTTTCGGCCGCCAGACTTTAAGGAATAAAGCGAGTGAGACGATACTCACCAGCGCCGAAGTAATATCCGGCAGTTCCGGACCAATATAGTTAGAGGTAAAGAACTGCGTGACAGCGAAGCTTCCCCCAGCAACCAGCGCCGCTGGCCACGTCTCTTTCACCCCTTTCCAGCCGTCCATCATTGCTACCAGCCAGAACGGCACAAGAACCGACAGGAACGGTAACTGACGTCCCGCCATTGCGCCAATGTGGAACGGATCGATTCCCGTTACCTGACCGGCGACCAGAATCGGCACGCCCAACGCACCAAACGCCACCGGCGCAGTGTTGGCAATCAGACACAGCCCCGCCGCGTATAACGGTTTGAAGCCCAGGCCCACCAGCAGCGCACCGGTAATCGCCACCGGCGCACCAAAGCCAGCCGCCCCTTCCAGCAGCGCGCCAAAGGAGAAACCAATCAGTAACACCTGCAAACGCTGATCGTCAGTGATGGAGATAACCGAGCTGCGGATAATATCGAACTGACCGCTGGCAACGGTTAATTTATAGAGGAACACCGCCGCAACAATAATCCACGCAATAGGCCATAATCCATAAATAAAGCCGGTAATGACTCCAACTTACTGATAGTGTTTTATGTTCAGATAATGCCCGATGACTTTGTCATGCAGCTCCACCGATT